>Ga0081455_10000178_pt1 | contig 79927 bp, 69 predicted proteins | sample TabmetS3T2R1_FD_70207 | JGI IMG/M metagenome (GOLD analysis project Ga0081455, IMG submission 70207) | Tabebuia heterophylla rhizosphere microbial communities from the University of Puerto Rico - S3T2R1 | ecosystem: Host-associated > Plants > Roots > Rhizosphere ...
GACGCGGCAGAAGGCGCCCAACCAGGCCGAGTACGACCTGACCGTGGACTGGCGGCCGGCGTGGCGCAACCAGCCGGGCTTTCTGCAGGGCATGTGGTTCCGGGCGCGCTCGGCCCTCCTCGATCAGCAGAACGCCTCCACCCTCGGCTACCAGTTCCGCCTCATCCTCAACTGGGAGCGGGACCTCATCTAGGCCAACAGGAGAACACAACATGGCAACGACCACTACGCCCGCCGGCATGAGCGATCTCAGGGATTTCTTCTCGGCCGCCGAAGCAAGGATCGATCGCTGGCGAGAGCTGAGCGCGATGGGACGTACGTGGGAAGCCGCCGTGGCCCAGGGCCGGTCGGGCGGCGCGGGTGACGCAGCCCACGCGGCGGCGGCCCGACTCCTGGCGGAGATCAGGCCGCTCGAGGCCTACTGGGCGTACCCCGGCTCACGATTGATCGACGCCGTCGACGACGCCCTCCAGGGCCGCAACGCGGCCATCTTCGCGCGGCTCGTGCAGAAGCTCTCCACCGCGCTGCTGAACGGCAGCTACCGACAGGACCCGGGCGCCTGGGATCCCCTGGAGGAGGGCGAGACGCGCGTGGGCGATGCGCTCCCCCCGGAGGTGCGGCCGGTCGACGGCCACAAGCCCTACTTCGAGATCCTGGTGGTGACCCCGTACGACTCGAGCCAGTGGGCGCGCTCCCGCGCCGAGCTGAAGCGCCTCCGGCGGCCGGAGGACCTCTTCACGTACGAGGTCGTGCAGGTCGGCAGCTTCGAGGACGGCGTCATCGGCGCCATCTTCAACACCAACGTGCAGGCGATCGTGATCTACGACGGCTTCCCGTTCCAATCGCGGCACGACCTGCCCGCGATGCGGGACTTCCTGCTCCGCTACCTGCGCGTCGACCCCGCGAGCATCGCCCCCGGAGCCCTCGCCACTGCCCTGGCCCGGGCCGCCAAGCACTACCGCCCGGAGCTCGACGTCTACCTGTTGAGTGACCGGGCGGTCGAAGCGCTGGCTGGCAGCCCGGAGGCGGCGCCCATCCGCCGCATCTTCCACAACGTCGAGGAGCTGATGGAGATCCATCTCGCCATCCTCGACGGGGTCGGCGACCGTTACGATTCCCCGTACTTCAACAACCTCAAGAAGTACGCGCAGCGACCGGTCGGCACGTTCCACGCGCTACCGATAGCCCGCGGCAAGTCGGTCTTCACCTCGAACTGGATCCGGGACATGGGCCAGTTCTACGGCACGAACCTCTTCCTGGCCGAGTCCTCCGCCACCACCGGTGGCCTCGACAGCCTGCTGGAGCCGACCAACAACATCAAGCGCGCCCAGGAGATGGCCGCCCGCGCCTTCGGCGCTCAGCGCGCGTACCTGGCCACCAACGGGACGTCGACGTCCAACAAGATCGTGGTCCAGGCCATCTGCAAGCCGGGCGACATCGTCATCGTCGACCGCAACTGCCACAAGTCCCACCACTACGGCTTCGTGCTGGCCGGCGCCCAGCCCTATTACGTGGAGGCCTATCCGCTCACCCAGTACTCGATGTACGGCGCGGTCCCGCTCCGGACGATCAAGAAGGCGCTTCTGGCCTGCAAGGCCGAGGGGACGCTCGATCGCGTGAAGGTCATCGACCTGACCAACTGCACGTTCGACGGTCACATGTACAACCCCGCGCGCGTGATGGAGGAGTGCCTCGCCATCAAGCCCGACCTGATCTTCCTATGGGACGAGGCCTGGTTCGGCTTCGCCCGGTTCAACGCGTTCCACCGGAGGCGCACCGCGATGGGCGCCGCCGCGACCCTGGCCGCGCGGTATCGCGACCCCGCCTATCGCGAGCGCTACAAGGCCTTCGCCGCGACCGCCGGCCCGCTCGATCCCACCGACACCCGGCTGCTCGACATGCGCCTGCTGCCCGACCCGGACCTGGTCCGCATCCGCGTCTACCAGACCAACTCGACCCACAAGTCGATGTCGGCGCTGCGTCAGGGCTCGATGATCCTGATCTGGGACGAAGACTTCGAGCACGTTGAAGGGCCGTTCCAGGAGGCATTCCTCACCCACACGTCGACGTCGCCCAATCTGCAGATCATCGCCTCGCTCGACGTGGCCCGCCGCCAGATGGAGCTGGAGGGCTACGAGCTCACGATGAAGATGACCGAGATCGCGCTCCGCCTGCGCCGGGAGATCAACCACCACCCGCTCATCTCCAAGTACTTCCACGTGGCCACCCCGGCCGAGATGGTGCCCGCCGAGTTCCGCGCCTCCGGGATCACCGACTACGGGCCGCCACACTCCAGCTGGCGCGACGTGATCGAGGCCTGGGACGACGACGAGTTCGCACTCGATCCCACCCGGCTCACCCTGATCTGCGGCACCGCCGGCTTCGACGGGACCCAGTTCAAGAACCTGCTGGCCGATCGCTTCGACGTGCAGATCAACAAGACCTCGCGCAACAGCATCCTGGTCCAGACCAACATCAACAACTCGCGCAGCGACGCGGCACTGCTCATCAAGGTGCTGGCCGACCTCTCCCGCGAGATCGAGCAGCGGCTCGCCAAGGGCGGCGCGCGCGAGCAGGCCGCGTTCGCGGAGCGGGTGAAGTCCCTGGTCACGGACGTGCCCGACCTGCCCAACTTCAGCCGGTTCCACGACGTCTTCCGCGACAACCCCAAGGGCGCCAGCAACGAGGGGCACGTCCGGCCCGCGTTCTTCATGGCCTACGACGAGGCCAGCTGCGAGCACGTCAAGCTGGGGAGCAAGGAGATCGACGACCGCCTGAAGGCGGGCCCCGAGCTGGTCTCGGCCAACTTCGTGATCCCGTATCCGCCCGGGTTCCCGATCATGGTGCCCGGCCAGGTCATCACCCAGGACACCATCACGTTCATGCGCAAGCTCGACGTGAAGGAGATCCACGGCTACCAGGCGACGCAAGGATTGAAGCTGCTCAAGCCGGACATGCTCGCCAGGCAATCCAACGGGCGACGGTGACGGAGGACATCCATGCTCGAGTGGTTCGCGGCGACCTTCCGACAGTACCCGGAGATCGCGATCTTCCTCGCTATCGGCCTCGGGTACTACTTCGGCAAGTTCACCTTCAAGGGCATCGGCCTGGGCTCGGTGACCGCGACGCTGCTCGCCGGCGTCCTCATCGGTCAGCTCGGGATCACCATCAATCAGCCGCTCAAGGCGTTCGCGTTTCTCATGTTCCTGTTCGCGGTGGGCTACGGCGTGGGCCCGCAGTTCGTGCGCGGCGTCGCCAAGGACGGACTGCCCCAGGCGGTCTTCGCCGTGGTCCAGTGCGTGTTCAGCCTGCTGGTTCCGGTGCTCATCGCCAGGATGGCGGGCTATGACCTGGGCTATGCCGCGGGCCTCTACTCCGGCTCGCAGACGATCTCCGCGGCGATGGGCCTCTCCACCGACGCCATCAACCGGCTCGGCCTACCCGCCGAGCAGGCGAAGGGCCTGCTGGACAACATGCCCATCGCCTACGCCGTGACCTACATGTTCGGCACCGTGGGCTCGGCCATCGTCATCGCCCTCGTCTGCCCCGCCCTCATCCGCATGGACCTCGTCGCTGCGTGCAAGGACTACGAGAAGAAGCAGGGCGGCACCACCACCATGGGCGGCGCCGGCTCCGCGTGGCACAGGTGGGAGCTCCGCGCGTTCCGGGTGCGGCCGGGCGGGAGGGCCGTGGGCCTCCGGGCCGTCGAGGCCGAGGCCATGGTCCCGGACGCCCGCGTCTTCGTGCAACGGATCCGCCGGGCCAACGGCACCGTCGAGGACGCCGCCGCCGACACGGTGATCCGCGAGGGGGACATCGTCGCGGTCGCGGGAGCCCGTGAGGTGCTCGTGACGGTGATCGGCGAGGCCGCCCAAGAAGTGGACGACCCCGAGCTGCTCAACGTCCCCGTCGAAGGCGTGGACGTCTACGTGACGAGCAAGGCGGTCGACGGCAAGACCCTCGCCGAGCTGGCCCCGCTCCCCATGGCGCGGAGCGTCTTCCTCTCCAAGATCACACGGGGCGCCGTCGCCACCTCCATTCCCATCCTGCCCGGCACCAAGATCTACCGCGGCGACATCCTCACCCTGGTCGGCCGCACCCAGGACACGTCCGCCGCGGCCAAGGTGCTGGGCGTGCCCGACCGGCCCAGCGACGTGGCCGACATGGCCTTCGTCGGCGCGGCCATCACCCTCGGCGCCCTGGTCGGCGCGCTGGTGCTGAAGGTGGCCGGCGTGCCCCTGACGCTCTCCACCGCGGGCGGTGCGCTGATCGCCGGTCTCGTGTTCGGCTGGCTCCGATCGACCAGGCCGTTCTTCGGGCGGATCCCATCCTCCACCGTCTGGTTCATGAACTCCGTGGGCCTCAACATCTTCATCGCCATCGTCGGCATCTCGGCGGGCCCCGGCTTCGTCAACGGGCTCAAGACCCAAGGCATCGGCCTCTTCCTGTGGGGCGCGGTGGCGACCACCGTCCCGCTGATCCTGGGCCTCTACATCGGCAAGTACATCTTCCGGTTCCACGACGCCATCCTGCTCGGCATCCTGTCCGGCGCGCGCACCACGACGGCGTCGCTCGGCCTGGTCTGCGACCGGGCTCAAAGTCAGATTCCCGCGCTCGGCTACACCGTCACCTATGCCGTCGGCAACACGCTGCTCACGATCTGGGGCATGGTCCTCATCATGCTCCTGTCGTGACGACGGCCCCCTGAGCCACCAGGAGACCACCATGGCCATCGACCTGACGCAGTTCGACAAGATGGGGCCCTTCGAGATCAAGGACGAGCTGATCAAGCTCGCCAAGAAGACGTCGAAGACCACGCAGACCGCCTTCCTCAACGCGGGCCGGGGCAATCCGAACTGGATCGCCACCGAGCCGCGCGAGGGCTTCTTCCTGCTCGGCCAGTTCGCCCTCACCGAGGCCCGGCGGGTGATGGAGCACCCCGCGGGCATCGCCGGCATGCCGGCCGCGCAGGGCATCGCCGGCCGCCTCGACGGGTGGCTGGGCAAGCACGCCGACGCGCCCGGTGCCGCCTTCCTCGGCAAGATGGTGGCGTTCGCGGTCAAGACCTTCAAGTTCGAAGCCGACCCCTTCGTCCACGAGCTGGTGGACTCGATCATCGGCGACAACTATCCCGTGCCCGACCGCATGCTCGTGCACAACGAGCGGATCGTCCACGAGTACCTCATGTGGGCGATGTGCGGCAATCCGCGTCCGGCCGGCAAGTTCGACCTCTACGCGGTGGAGGGCGGCACCGCCGCGATGTGCTACCTCTTCAAATCGCTCAAGGCCAACCGCCTGCTCCTGCCCGGCGATACCATCGCGCTCGGCACGCCCATCTTCACGCCCTACATCGAGATGACGCACCTCGAGGACTATGGGCTCAAGGTGGTCAACGTCGCGTCACCCCAGGAGAACAAGTTCCAGCCCACCGACGCCGAGCTCAAGAAGCTCGAGGATCCGAACGTCAAGGCGTTCTTCCTCGTCAACCCCGGCAACCCCACGGGGGTGGCGCTCAGCAAGGAGTCCATCGGCAAGATCGCGACGCTCGTGAAGACGAAGCGCCCCGACCTCATGTTGCTGACCGATGACGTGTACGGGACCTTCGTCCCCGGCTTCCGCTCGCTGCTCGGCGAGCTACCCCAGAACACCCTCGGCGTCTACTCCTACTCGAAATACTTCGGCTGCACCGGCTGGCGGCTGGGCGTCATCGCCCTTCACGAGGACAACATCTACGACAAGATGATCGCCAAGCACACGGGCGACACGCTCAAGGCGCTCGACAAGCGCTACGGAGCCCTCACCCTCGACCCGCGCAAGATCAAGTTCATCGACCGGATCGTCGCCGACAGCCGGGACGTCGCGCTCAACCACACTGCCGGGCTGTCGCTGCCCCAGCAGGTGATGATGACCATGTTCTCGCTGGCCGAGCTGATGGACGGAGAGAAGCGCTATCAGAAAGCCTGCATGGAGATCGTGCACCGCCGGTTCCAGGCCATCGTGGAGGGGCTGGGGATCGAGGCCAGCCCGAGCGAATTCTACGACGCCTACTACGGGCTGATCGATTTCGAGTTCTTCGCGCGGAAGAACATTGGCGAGGAGGCGGTGGCGTGGCTGAAGAAGAACGTCCATCCGCTCGACCTCGCGTTCCGGCTGGCCGAGGCCCACGGCATCGTGCTGCTCAACGGCGGCGGCTTCGACGCGCCCAACTGGTCCCTGCGCGTCTCGCTGGCGAACCTCGGCGACGATGTCTACGACGACATCGGACGCGGGGTCCGATCGGTGGCGCGTGGCTATCGCGCCGCCTACGAGGCCTCGAAGCAGGCGCCCAAGAAGTAGGCGGCCATGGTGGACTACCTGGTCACCGCGCTCCGCGAGCACCAGGAGCTCGCCGTCTTCCTCACCCTCGCGGTCGGGTTCTTCATCGGCAAGCTCCGGATCGGGTCGTTCACCCTCGGCACGGTGGTCGGCACCCTGCTGGCGGGCGTGCTGATCGGTCAGCTCGACATCAAGATCCCGGCGATCGTGAAGACGGTCTTCTTCGATCTGTTCCTGTTCACCACCGGCTACAAGGTCGGCCCGCAGTTCTTCCGGGGCCTGCGCAAGGATGCGCTGCCTCAGCTCGCGGTCACGGTGGTCCTGTGCGTCACGTGCCTGCTCAGCGCCTTCACCGCGGCCCGGCTGCTCGGCTACGACATGGGCACCGCGGCCGGGCTGCTGGCCGGCGCCTTCACCGAGTCAACCGTGATCGGCACCGCGGCCGACGCCATCAATCGGCTCGATCTGGCCGCGGCGGAGAAGACGGCGCTCATCAACAACATCCCGGTCGCCTACGCGGTGACCTACCTCATCGGGACCGGGTTCGTGGTCTGGTTCCTCCCCTCGGTGGGCCCTCGGCTCATGGGGATCAACCTGCGCGAGGAGGGGCGCCGGCAGGCGGAATCCGGCGGCGAGGAGTCAGCGGAAATCGGCGTGAGCTCCGCCTTTCAGGCGTTCAGCGTCCGGGCCTACCGCGTCACCGCCGAGCGACTCGTGAACCGCACCGTCGCCGAGCTCGAGGCCCTGCCGAAGGACCGGCGCGTCTTCATCTGCCGGATCCGGCACCTCGGCCAGATCGTCGAGCCCGGTCCCGACACGGTCGTCCGCAAAGACGACGTCGTCGCGGTGATGACCCACACCGACGCCTTGACCGCACGGGGAGGCGAAATCGGCCCGGAGGTGGACGATCGGGCCCTGCTCGATTTTCCGGTCGAAACGCTGGACGTCGTCGTCACCCAGCGAGCGGTCGTCGGCAAGACCATCCGCGAGCTGGCCGCGCTGGAGATGGCCCGCGGCGTCTTCCTGCGCAAGGTCACCCGCGTCGGCCAGATCATGCCCTTCAGCGCGGCGACCCGCATCGATCGTGGGGACGTGCTGAGCCTGGTGGGACCGAAGTCGAGCGTGGAGCGCGGCGCCGCCGCCATCGGCTATGCGGACCGCCCCACCGTCAGCACCGACATGATCTTCGTCGGCCTCGGCATTTTCGTGGGCGGCCTGTTCGGCCTGCTCTCGGTCACGGTGGCCGGCGTCCCGATCACCCTCACCGCCAGCGGCGGCGCCCTCATCATGGGGCTGGTCTTCGGTTGGCTTCGCGCGGTGCGACCGACCTTCGGGCGGATCCCCGAGCCGGCGATGTGGGTCTTCGACACCGTGGGGTTGACCGTATTCATCGGAGTGGTGGGGCTCAGCGCCGGGCCCAGCTTCGTCTCGGGGCTCCAGCACTCGGGACCCAGCCTGCTCCTGGTGGGCCTCGTGGTGGCCGCCTTGCCGCACACGATCGCGATCCTCTTCGGTCGACACGTGCTACGGATGGACCCGTTGATCCTGCTCGGCGCCTGCTCCGGGGCCGGCACGGTGACGGCCGCCCTGCGGGCGCTCGAGGAAACCTCGCAGAGCAAGCTTCCGGCGCTCGGCTACACGGTGCCGTACGCGGTGGGCAACATCCTGTTGACCGCCTGGGGGCCCGTGATCGTCGCGCTGATGCGCTGAGGCGGCCTCACGTCGTTCACCGATGACGGCGCCGGAGCCCAGGACCGGCTCTAGCCGTCGCGCAGCTGATACTTCTCGACCGCGTAGGCCTTCTGCTTGAACTTCTGGATCTTGCCGGAGCCGGTCAGCGGGAACCGCTCGACGATCTCGACGTACTTCGGCACCTTGAAGTTGGCGATCTTGCCCCGGGCGAACGCCACGATGTCTTCCGGCTGGAGGGTGGTGCCTTCCCGGGGGATCACGAAGGCCATGACCGCCTCGCCCATGACCGGATCGGGCACGCCCACGATCGAGACGTCCAGCACCTGCGGGTGCTTGAGGAAGAAGTTCTCGATCTCGGCCGGATAGGTATTGAAGCCACCGACGATGATCATGTCGGTGAGCCGGCCGGTGATCCGCACGTAGCCGTCGGCGTCCTTCATCGCCATGTCGCCGGTGTGCAGCCATCCGTCGCGGACCTTCTCCGCGGTGGCCTCCGGCTTGTTGTAGTAGCCGAGCATGAGAGTGGGGCCCTTCACGCACAGCTCGCCCTCCTCACCCGGCGGCAGCTCGCGGCCGGTCTGCGGATCCACCACGCGGTCCTCGATCTCGGAGGTGCGGACGCCCACCGTGGCCACCCGCTTGTCGATGGGATCGCCCGGCCGCGTCCAGTGCGTGCCGCCGGTGGCCTCGGTGAGGCCGTACACCACGAGGGCGTCCATCCCGAGCCCGCGCTCCGGGTCGATGATCTTGCGCATGATCTCCACCGGAACCGGCGCCGCCCCGATCGAGCCGGTACGGAGCGAGCGCAGGTCGTGGCGGCCGAAGGCGGGATGGCCCAGGATGGTGATGAACATCGTCGGCACGCCCGAGAAGATCGTCACGCGCTCGGCCTCGATGAGCCGCATCGCCTCGAGCGGATCGAAGACGTCCATCAGCACCTGGGTCGAGCCGACGAGGCAGTTGGCCGCGATGCCGCCCATCGAGCCGAAGATGTGGAAGTAGGGCACCGGCACCAGGTAGCGGTCCGCCGAGGTCCAGCCGTGCAGCTCGGTGTAGACCCGGCACTTGAAATACATGTTGCCGTGCGAGAGCAGGCAGCCCTTGGGCTCGCCGGTCGTGCCCGAGGTGTAGAGCATCTCCACCGGATCGTCCGGGTCGATGGTGATGGCGTCGAGCGTGGCCAGGGAGCCACCCCGGCCGGCGCGCTCCACCTCGTCGAAGCCCGCCGCGCCGGCCGGCTTCGCCGCGCCGAGCACGATCACGTGGCGGAGCGCCGGGAACCGCGAGCGGTCTCCGCCGGGGCAGAGCTCCCGGAGGATCGCCAGGTAGTCGATCCCGGCGGGCTCGAAGCGTTCGACCATGACCAGCGCGCGGGCATCGGACTGGCGCAGGACGTACTCGACCTCGATCGCCTTGTAGCGGCTGTTGCACGTGACGGTGACGCCGCCGATCTTGGCGATGCCCAGGTTGGCGACGTTCCACTCGATAGAGTTCGGCATCCAGAGCACGATATGATCGCCCGGCCCGAGCCCCAGGCCGAGCAGGCCGCGGGCGAAGTCGTCGGCGCGGCGCTTGAGCTGCGCGTAGGTGACGCGCTCTCCTTTGAAGACGACCGCCTCGCGGTCGGCAAATCGCTCCGCGGCCCGGTCCACCATTCGGCCGAGCGTGAGCGCCGGCTCTCGTGCCGTCACTGGACCGAGCTGGGCTCGACGTGCTCGAGCAGCCGCCGCGCCCGGGAGGCCGCGACCGCCAGGTCCTCGGCCGCGATGCCCTCGTCGCGCGCGCGCCGGATGTGCTCGAGCACGCGCTGCGCGTGCGCGACCGCGGCCGCGCGGTCGCCGTCCCCGCGCAGCTGTGGGATCAGCTCGAGGCTCTCACCGGCCGCGTCCTCGAGCGTGCGCACCAGCAGGTCGCGGGCGAGCCGCCGCCGGCGCCCGTCGAGGCCCGGCACCGCGAGCGCCGGGAACAAACACTGCACCGCACCCTCGAACTCTCCGCCGCGCCACCGGCGCAGGCCCAGGCGCGTGTGGCCGCGCCAGAGCCGGCGTCCGGCTCGCTGCCGCAGCTCCGGGCTCACCGCCACCGCCGGCTCCGACTCGAGGATCAGCTGCGTGGTCTCCATGGCCGCGCCGAGCGGGCTCTCGTCGCCGCTTTCCCGGCGGAGCGCGTGTCGCAGGCGCCAGAGATCGCGGGCGATCGCGGTGGAGCAGACCTCCAGCAGGAATGAGGCGTCGTCGACGGTCAAGTGGGCCGCGGCCAGCACCGGGTCGACGAGGCTACGGGCCTCGCTGAACTCGCGGCGCCGGATGTGCGTGGCCACCTGCTCTCGCCAGGCGAGGCCCGCGCTCTCAACCGGTGCGTGAGCGGGCGTGGCCTCGGCATCGGCGGGGGTGGCCGCGGCATCCGCGGTCGGCGCCGGCGGATCGGCGGCGTGAGCATGGGCCGCGCTGCCAGCCGGCCTGGCCATGGGCGGGAGCGCGCGGCCGGGCGGATCGGTCTCCACCGTGGCGGGCCTCGGAGCGCGCGCCATCCTCATCGCCCGCGACCGGGTGGCCGCGCGCGACGGGGCCCGGCGGGAGAGCCGGCGACGTGCGCGAAGCCGGGCGCGCGGATCGCCCTCGAGAGCCTGGGCCAGCCCGAGGAACAACAGCACGATGGCCACCAGCCCCACCACCGCGAGGAGGGCCTCCTCGACGGTCACGCCCGGCCTCGTCCGGAAATCGGCCGACAAATCGGCATCATCGGGCACACGCTACCACGCCGGGGATCTTTTTCACGACCATTTGGCGGAGCGATTCCACTCCACGCACCGCGGCAGTATGATGACGTTACACCAGCCAGGAACCCGTCACCCGAGGAGACCAGATGCGCCGCGTTGCCGTGATCGGAGTGGGCGTCACCAAGTTTGGCAAGCACGACCGGACCAGCGCCGAGCTGTTCGCCGAGGCCGCGGCGGACGCGATCACCGACGCCCAGATCGCGCCGACCGCGATCCAGGCCCTCTACTTCGGCAATGTCACCGGCGGCGAGACCGAGCGCCAGCTGCACATGGCCCCGCTGGCCGCCACGCGGCTGGGCCTGCCGACCATCCCGACCACGCGCTTCGAGAACGCCTGCGCGACCAGTCACGTGGCCTTCCGCCACGCGGTCATGGAGATCGCCAGCGGCGCCTCCGACGTGATTCTGGTGGGCGGCGCCGAGCGCGTCTTGAACGTGCCGACCGAGAACGCCACCGAGTTCTTCGCCTACTGCTCGGACGCCTCGCTCGAGCAGCCGGCCGGCCTCACCTTCCCGGGCGTCTTCGCGCTGATCGCGCGAGCCCACATGGACAAGTACGGCACCACCGAGGAGCAGATGGCCCACGTGGCAGTGAAGAACCACCGCCACGGCACCCTCAACCCGAAGGCGCAGTTCCGCAAGGAGATCACGCTCGACACGGTGCTCAAGAGCGCCTACGTGGCCGACCCCCTGAAGCTCTTCGACTGCTGCCCCTTCACCGACGGCGGCGCCGCCATCGTGCTCGCCTCCGAAGAAGTGGCGCGGCGGCACCGGCGCCCGATCTGGGTGCTGGGCAGCCAGGCCGCCAGCGACACCATGTTCGTGCACGAGAAGCGCGATCTGTCCCGCGTCACCGCCACCGAGCGCGCGGCCCAGGGCGCCTACCGGCAGGCCGGCAAGACGCCCGCCGACGTCAACGTGGTGGAGCTGCACGACTGCTTCACGATCGCCGAGATCGTGGCCACCGAGGGCCTGGGCTTCTTCGAGCCGGGCACCGGGGGCCTGGCCGCCGAGAAGGGCTGGACCACCCTCGGGGGTCGGCTGCCCGTCAACCCGTCCGGCGGGCTCAAGGCCAAGGGCCACCCGATCGGGGCCACCGGCGCGGCACAGATCGCCGAGATCGTTACCCAGCTCCGCGGCGAGGCCGGGCCGCGTCAGGTCGAGGGCGCCTCCACGGGCCTCACCCACACCCTCGGCGGCAACACCGCGACCGTGGTCGTGAGCCTGTTCGGCCGTGACTGAGCGCGTGATCAACCTGAAGGGCTTTTTCGAAGAGGCGCGCGCCGGTCGGCTCACCGGCATCCGCTGCGGCCGCTGCGGCGCCCTGGCGATCCCTCCCAAGGAGTTCTGCGAGCAGTGCCAGCAGCGCGACTGGCGCCCGGTGCCATTGACCGGTACCGGCACCATCGTGTCGCACACCGTCATCCGGGTAGCCCCACGCGGACGGGCGTCCGAGGTGCCCTACGCGGTCGCGGTCGTGAAGCTGGACGAGGGCGTGTCGCTGCTGGGGCGCGTCGTGGACATCCCGTTCGAGTCGCTCAAGGGCGGGCTCCCCGTCCGCTTCCGTCCTCTCGAGCTCGACCAACAGACCCTCATCGGCTTCGGCCCCGCGTAATTCTGCCGCGGTAGCCGCGGTCGCACTCCGCGCCGCCGCTCACCCGCGCGGCTCGCCGGCGAGCCCGATCTTGACTCGCCGGTTGTGCCGTCCCTTGTTGTCGATCTTCAGAATGCGAATGGCCGCGGACCGGGCGGTGGACGCCAGGTGGGTCCCGCCGCAGGCCTGCCGGTCGAGCCCGACGATCTCGACCAGCCGGATCGTGCCGTCCTCCGCGGGCGGCGGCGCCACCGAGCGGTTGCGGACGAGACCCGGCTCGGCCAGGGCCTCGGCCACCGGCAGGTAGGCGTAGCGCAGCGGCAGATCCTGCCGGATCACGTCGTTGATCTCCGGCTCGAGCGCGCGCAAGCGGTCGTTGTCCGCGTCGGGCAGATCGAAGTCCATGCGCGCGGTGCCGTCGTCGTTCAGCTGCGCCCCGGTGACGAGCGCGCCCTGGAACTGGCGGAACACGAGCGCGTTCAGGATATGGGTGTCGGTGTGCAGCTGCTCCATCATCGAGCGGAAGTCCGCGTCCACGACGGTCTGCACGGTGCCGGTCATCTCCACCGGCTCGGCGAGCCGATGCCAGTAGCGTCCGTCGGCGGCCTCGATCCCGGTCACGCGCACCTCACCGCCGGTCCAGCGCAGGACGCCCCGATCGGCGAGCTGGCCGCCGCCCCCGGGATGGAACGGACTCTGCGCGAGCCGCACCGCGCCCGGGCGCGCGTCGATCACCTGGGTCTCGAGAACCAGAACGTCGGGATGCTCGTGGCAGTAGTAGCGTGACATCGGGTCTCCTCGGCGGGCTCCGTGTGGCGAGCTACTCGATCGTGAAGTGGGCCTCGGTGGTCTGCCCGGTGCGGCCGTTGATCGGCAGGATATCCTGCGGGCACGCCGAGAAGGCGACCACCAGATCCATCTCCGCCCGCAGCACCACGTAGCTGCCCGGCGTGGACACCGGCTCGGCCCAGGCGAGCGCGCCGTCCACCGCCCACGGAATGTTCATGAACAGGTTGAGGGGCGACGGCGTGGCCGCCACCCGGATCCCCAGCGCAGCGAGCGCGGCGTGCAGATTGTCGCGGCAGTTGTCGTGGTGGCCCTCGACGCCGAGCAGGCGGTAGCGCGGCGCATCGCAGGCGGCGATCAGCGTGTCGTGCGCGCCCCCCGAGGTATCCTCCACCAGGCTCAGGATCGGCCGCCGCTGGTTGGTGAGGAACGTGTCGCCGAGGGCGGCGCGCAGCTTGAGAAACCACGCGCGGCTGCACTCCATCGACATCCACTCGCTCGCATCGCCCGCCGCGAACGCCCAGGTGTCCACCACCTGCGCGCCGTGGGTGTTGATCACCGTGATGCGCCGACCCTGCCCTACCCGCGCGGCCACTCCGCGCCGAGCCGGGATGGTGAGCCGCTCCGTCGTCGCCATGAGCTTCTCCCTCGCGCCGCGACCGAGGCCGCACGTCGATCCACGCGAGCATCTCGATGAAGTCACCTCGCCGGTCCGACCGGATCGGCACCGCGAACCAGGATAGCGCAGGACGCCAGACAAGAAACCCCTTGACAGTCGGCCGGCCAGTCCCCAGCATCCGGCCAGGCTCGTGGCTGATGTGTGGCGCTTGGCTCACGTCGTCATGCGGAAGGAGGACGTCATGCGCGGATGGATGAGACTCGGAATCCTCTTGAGCGCGGTGCTCGCCCTGGTCGCCGTCAATCCCCTGGATGCGAAGGCCCAGCAGTGCCCCAAGGGCAAGCTCCGCATCTACACCTCCTGGCCGATGCAGGGCGCCATGATCCCCGAGGGCACCGGCATGAAGAACGGCCTGGACATGGCGGTCGCCGAGGTGGGCGGCACCGTGGCCGGCTTCTGCCTGGAAATCGTCAATCTCGACGACGCGTCGCCCCAGACCGGCAAGTGGGATGGCGCGGTCGAGGCCGAGAACGCCAACAAGGCGGTCGCCGACCCGCTCGCCATCCTGTACGTCGGCACCTACAACTCGGGCGCGGCGAAGGTGTCGATCCCGATCAACAACCGGGCCCACATGGCGCAGATCACCCCGGCCAACACCTATCCCGGCCTCACCAAGAAGCAGGGCGCCGCGCCGGGCGAGCCGGACATCTACCGGCCGATGGGATTCGCGAACTACTTCCGCCCGATCCCGGCCGATGACATCCAGGGCGCGGTCGGGGCCAAGTGGGCCAAGCGCCTCGGCGTCAAGAAAGCCTTCATCCTCAACGACCAGGAGCTGTACGGCAAGGGCATCGCCGACGTCTTCGAAGCCACCGCCAGGAAGATCGGGATCACGGTGGTGGCCAACGAGGGCATCGACTGGAAGCAGCCCGACCAGAAGCCGGTGCTCACGAAAGTGCGCGCTTCCGGCGCCGACCTCGTGTACATGGGCGGCGTCATCGAGACGGGCGCTCAGGTCATCATCCGCCAGATGAAGGAAGTGGGCCTGGTCGCCCCGCGCGTGCGCTTCATGGGACCGGACGGCCTCCTGGAGGAGGAATTGCTGAAGGGCGCCACCTGCGACGTGGCGATGGCCACCGAGATGCGGGTGACCTTCGCGGGGCTACCGTTCGAGAAGATGAAGGGCGTGGGGGCCAAGACCTACGAGGAGTACAAGAAGAAATTCGGCAAGGAGCCGACGTCCTACGCGCTCTACGCCACCGAGGCGGGCCGCGTCGCCATCGACGCCCTCAAGCGGGCCGCGCCCGCGATCGAAAAGGCGAAGGACCCGACCGAGAAGCGCGAGGCCCTGCGGAAGGCCATCGCCACCACCAAGAACTTCGAGGGCATCAACGGCAAGTGGAGCTTCGACGCCAACGGCGACGTGGACTACGACACCATGTCCGGCTTCAAGGTGGTGAAGGCCGACACGCCGATCGGCTGCAAGTTCCAGTTCGAGACCATCCTCGAGTAGCGCGAACGGCCGGCGCCGGCGCGATGACCGCGGTGGCCGTCAAACGGCCCAGCCATGCAGTCGAGCAGTATCCGGGCGCAGCGCGAGTACCGGCCGCCCTCGCGCTGCGCCAGTACACCGCGAGGCACCGAAGCAATGCGGTGGGGGGGCATGGGGGAGGAGCGGCGCCGCTCCCCCCCATTCAGAAATGACCTGGGAAGAAGTCCTCATCCAGCAGACGGTCAACGGCCTCACCCGCGGGGCCGTCTTCGCCCTCATCGCGCTCGGCTACACGATGGTCTACGGGATCATCGGCCTGATCAACTTCGCTCACGGCGACGTGTTCATGCTGGGCCTGTTCATCTCGCTCGCCTACTTCGCCCTGCTCGGCACGACCACCACGCTGCAGGGCTGGCACCTGGTGACGATCCTGCCGATGGTTTTCCTCGCCACCATGCTGACCACCGGCCTGCTCAACGTCACGATCGACCGCGTGGCGTACCGTCCCCTGCGCCACGCCTTCCGCCTGGCCCCGCTGATCACCGCCATCGGGGTGTCGTTCATGCTGGAGAACCTGACCCTCATCTGGCGCGGCCCCGCGCCGATCGCCTATCCGGATCTGTTCCCCTCCGTCGACATCCTGCGCGACTGGCTCGGGATGGACTCGCTGCTGTTCATCACCACCAAGGACGTGCTGGTCCTGGGGACCACGGTCCCCCTCCTGATCGCGCTCCAGTACTTCGTCACCCGCACTCGCTGGGGCAAGGCCATGCGGGCGACCGCGCAGGACAAGGAGACCGCGCTCGCTCTGGGGATCGACGTCGAGAAGACGATCATCCTCACCTTCTTCATCGGCGGCGCGCTGGCCGGGGCGGCCGGTCTCATCCAGGGCCTCTACTACAACATCGGGATGTGGTGGATGGGGTACCAGGCCGGGCTCCGCGCGTTCACCGCCGCGGTGCTGGGCGGCATTGGCAGCATGCCGGGCGCCGCGCTGGGCGGGCTCCTGATCGGCTTCCTCTCCGCGTGGAGTGACCAGTACATCTCGGCGCGCTGGACCAACGCCCTCGTCTTCGCGATCCTGATCCTGGTCCTGGTCTTCCGGCCGCAGGGCCTGCTGGGCGAGCGCGTCCCGGACAAGGCGTGACCGACCGCGATCGCCTCCGGCCCCTGCCCGCGGCCCTGCTGGTGACCGCGCTGCTCGCGTATCCGTTCGTCGATCGCGCGCTGCAGGCGCAGACCGTCCACGCGGTCACCGACGCGATGATCTACGTGCTCCTGGCGCTGGGCCTCAACATCGTCGTCGGCTACGCGGGCCTGCTCGACCTCGGCTACGCCGCGTTCTTCGCCATCGGCGCCTACACCATGGGGCTGCTGAACTCCCCGGTGCTGGGCTCGCCGCTCTATGGCCACGCGTGGAGCTTCTGGGTGGTGATCTGGATCTCCGCCCTGGTGTCGGCCGGCCTCGGGGTGGTGATCGGCGCGCCGACCCTTCGCGTCCGCGGCGACTATCTCGCCATCATCACCCTCGCCTTCGGCGAGATCATCCCGGTCGCCATCCGCAACCTGGGCGACATCACCATCGACATCGGCGGCTGGCAGCCGGTCCAGCGGCTGAATCTGACCGGCGGCGAGAACGGGGTGAATCCGGTCGGCCGCCCGCATCTGCCCGGCGTCAACTTCGACACCGACTTCATCCCCTGGTACTTCCTCATCCTGGTCATCGGGGCCGCCTCGCTCTGGGCGATGAGCCGCATGCGCCATTCGCGCCTCGGCCGGGCCTGGATGGCGATCCGCGAGGACGAGACCGCGGCCGACTGCACGGGAGTGAACCCGGTCAAGACCAAGCTGCTGGCCTTTGCCCTCGGCGCCTCCTTCGCGGGCTTCGCCGGCTCGTTCTATGCGGCCAAGCTGCAGGCCATCACGCCGGGCGCCTTCGAGTTCAACGTCTCCATCATGCTGCTGTGCATGGTGGTGCTCGGCGGCATGGGGAGCCTCCGGGGCGTGATCCTGGGCGGCATGCTCATCACCCTCTTCGACCGGATCCTGCTCGCCCAGATGACCTTCCTGATCCGCTGGATCGGCCGCTCGCTCGGGATCGCCGCGCTCGCCAGCGTGGATCTGACGCTCTGGCGCTGGTTCTTCTTCGGCCTGGGCCTGGTGGTCATCATGCTGATCCGGCCCGAAGGGCTGGCCGGCCGTCGCGTGCGCCCGCCGGCCGCGGACGTGGACGAGCGCGAGGAGGCGTTGGCCCTGGTGACCGCGCCGCCGCCCCCTCGCGCGGACACCGTTCCGGCCTGGCTGCGTCAGTCCGCCCCGAGCGCGGCCGCACCGGTCACCCGTCCCGTGCTCGAGGTGCGCGGCCTCACCCGCCGGTTCGGCGGGCTGCTCGCGGTGAGCGAGGCGGACCTGCGCATCCCGCCTCGGGGCATCGTCGGGCTCATCGGCCCGAACGGCGCCGGCAAGACCACTTTCTTCAACCTGATCACCGGCCTGCTGCGGCCGGACCGCGGCGAGATCCTGCTCGACGGCGAGAGCTTGATCGGCCTCCGGCCCCACGCCATCGTGGGACGCGGCGTCGCGCGGACCTTCCAGTCCATCCGGCTCTTCCAGAACATGACCGTGCTCGACAACGTGCTGGTCGGCGAGCACTGTCGACTGCTCGCCTCCGTGGCCGGCGCGGTTCTCCGGCCGCCCGCGGTGGTCGCCGAGGAGGCCCGGGCGCGCGACCGCGCCCGCGACATGCTGGCCTTCGTCGGCCTCCCCGACCGCGACGAGGAGCTGGCCAAGAACCTGGCCTACGGTGATCAGCGGCGACTCGAGATCGCGCGGGCGCTCGCCAGCCAGCCCCGGCTGCTGCTCCTGGACGAGCCGACCGCCGGAATGAATCCACGCGAGACGGACGCGCTCACCGAGCTGATCGGGCTCTTGCGCGAGGAGATCGGCCTCGCGGTCCTGCTCATCGAGCACCGCATGGAAGTGGTGATGGCGATCTCGGACCGGATCACCGTCCTCGACTACGGCACCCGCATCGCGGAAGGCACCCCGGCGGAGATCCGGCGCGACGCCAAGGTGATCGAAGCCTATCTCGGCAAGGGCTACGAGGCGGAGCTGGTCTCCGGATGAGCGGCGGCGTCGGGCTCCTCGAGCTGCAGGACATCCACGCCTACTACGGCAACATCCGCGCGCTCAAGGGCGTGTCGCTCCGCGTGGGCCGCGGCGAGATCGTCACCCTGATCGGATCGAACGGAGCGGGCAAGACCACCACCCTTCGCACCGTGCTGGGCACCGTGCGCCCGCTTCGAGGCACCGTGACCTTCGACGGCCGGCGGATCGACCGCGTGCCCACCCACCGCATCGCCCGCCTCGGTATCGCCCAGTCGCCCGAAGGGCGCCGCATCTTCGCGCCCATGACCGTGCTGGAGAACCTCGAGCTGGGCGCCTTCGCCCGCACCGACCGCGAGGCGATCGCCCGCGATCTGGAGCACGTGCTCGCGCTGTTCCCGCGGCTCCGCGACCGCCTGCAGCAGAAGGGCGGCACGCTGTCCGGGGGCGAGCAGCAGATGCTCGCGATGGGTCGGGCGCTCATGGCCCATCCCGACATGCTGCTGCTGGACGAGCCCTCGATGGGCCTCTCCCCGATCCTGGTGGAGACGATCTTCGACATCATCCAGAGCATCAACCGGCTCGGCACCACGATCCTGCTGGTGGAGCAGAACGCGCGCATGGCCCTGCGGGTCGCCCACCGCGGCTACGTGATCCAGACCGGGCGCATCGTGCTGCAGGACGCGGCGGCCGCCCTGCTGCACTCCGACGTGGTCCGCAAGGCCTACCTGGGGGAGAAGTAGGACGCCCATGGACCTCCGCCCCTCGCCGCGGCAGAGCGAGCTGATCGCGCTGGCCCGCCGCCTCGCGCTCGAGCGCTTCGCCCCCCGCGCGGACCGCCACGACCGCGAGGCGTCGTTCCCGTTCGACGACTACCAGGACCTGCACGCGAGCGGGCTGCTGGGCCTCTGCGTGCCGGCCTCGCACGGAGGGCTGGGCGCAGACTACGAGACCTACTGCCTGGTCGCCGAGCAGATCGCCCAGGGCAACGGCGCCACCGCGCTCACCTTCAACATGCACTGCCTCACCATGCTGATGATGGGCGTGATCGCCGACCAGATGCCGATGACCGCGGCCGCCCGCGAGCGCCACGACAAGCTGCGGGCCGCCCACTTCCGCGAGGTCATCGAGCACGGCGTCTTCTACGGCCAGCCCCACAGCGAGCCGGTGGAACAGGGCGAGACCGATACCGCGCTCCGCATGGGCGGTCGCCGGTTCGGGACCACCGCGCGGAAGGTCGACGGGGGCTACGTGGTCAACGGCCGGAAGTTCTTCGTCTCCCTCGCCGGCTCGGCTCCCTACTTCGCCACCCCGGCCATCCGCCTGGGCGACGAGCCCTGGATCGAGCGCACGCTCTACCTGAAGGTGCCCAAGGATGCGCCGGGCGTCTCGTTTCCCGGCGACTGGGACCCGATGGGCATGCGGGGCACGGTCAGCCGCGACATGTGGCTCCAGGACGTGTTCGTCCCGGACGACGGCGAGGTGCTGCCCCCCGGCCTGTTCGGCGCGATGTACAACGCGATGCCGCAGCTCTCCCCGCTGACCTTCTGCGCCACGTTCCTCGGCCTCATGCAGGCCGCCTACGACGGCGCCCTCGCTTATCTCACCGGCCAGATGGAGGGCGCGCCGGGCCTCCACACCGAGGCCGCGGTCAAGGGCCACGCGGTGGCCGAGATGCTGTTCGCGCTGGAGGCGACGCGCGCCCTCTACTACCGCGCGATCTCGGAAGCGCGGGTGGGCTGCTCGCCGGACGCCGTGCAACGCGCGCGCGCCGCGCACGTCACGGTGCAGCGCTCGGCGGTGACGGTGACCCAGGAGGCGATCCGCGTCTGCGGCGGCCGCGGTCTGCTCAAGCGCTATCCGCTGGAGCGCTACGCGCGCGACGCGCGGGCGGGCGCCCTCATGCGGCCGTGGACCCAGGAGATCGCCACCCAGCAGGCGTGGGAAGCCGCCCTCGGCCTGGAGCGCATGTGAATCGGGGGCCGCGGGACTATATGAGCCCGCGGCCCCCGGCTCTGCGAAGTGGAGCGGCCGACCGGATTCGAACCGGCGACGTCCAGCTTGGGAAGCTGGCATTCTGCCACTGAATTACGGCCGCCTGTGGCCCCCTATTCTAGTCTTCGGGACCGTCCTGTCAAATGGCCGGTCCTACTTGAGCGACATGTCGTAGGCCTTGATCAGCTCGTCGCTGCGCGCCTTCCAGTTCAGCCGCTTGTTGGCGCCATAGAGGTCGAGCTGCTGGTAGAGCGGCACCGCCGGCATGTCGTCGATCCAGAGCTTGTTGATCCGGTGATAGAGGGCCAGCCGCTGCTTCTCGTCCATCTGGGTCTGCGCCTGGTCCACCATGCCGTCGAAGTCGGCGTTGTGGTAGTTGCCGAGGTTGCTGCCGGTGCGGAACAGCGGGCCGTACACCGTCTCGGCGTCCACGGTGGGCGTGCCCCAGCCGATCAGCCACACCGGGCCGGGCTTGTGCACGTAGACCAGGTTGTTCAGATAATTGACGAACTCGTAGGTCTTGAGCTGGGTCTTGATGCCGGCCTTGGTGAGCTGGCCGGCCACCGCCTCCGCCACTTCCTTGTCGCGCACGTAGCGGCCCTGCGGGCCGTTGAGCGTGATCTCGAGCCCGTTCGGATAGCCGGCCTCGGTCAAGAGCTGCTTGACCTTGCCCAGGTCCTGCTTGATCGGCTTCAGCGACGCGTCGTAGCCGAAGTGCAGCGGGGTCAGGAGCGTGGCGGTCCGCATCGCCTTGCCGTCCAGCACGCCCTTGATGATCTCGTCGACGTCGAGCGCGTAGGCGATGGCCTGCCGCACCCGCTTGTCGGCGGTCACCCCCTTGTAGGGGCCGACCAGCTTGTGCTGGGCGTCGTACTCGTGGGTGACGAACATCAGCTGCAAGGTTCGGATGGACGGTGCGGTCGAGAGGAAGATCTTCGGATGCCCGGCGATGATGTTGGCCAGGTGCGGCGGGATGTTCACCGCCACGTCCACCTCACCGTTCTGCAGCGCGGCCACCCGCACCGCGTCGTCGGGGATCGGCCGGAACACCACGGTCTTGATCTTGGGTGCGCCCCGCCAGTACTGATCGTTGGCCTCCAGCACGATCTCCTCGTCCTTGCTCCAACGGACGAACTTGTAGGGACCGGTGCCGATGGGGTTCTTGGAGATGAACGCGCTGTCCTTGCCCGCGTAGGCCTTGGGCGGGTACATCGAGGCCTGGCGGAAGGTCATGATGCTGACGAAGGTCGGCCACGGCTTGGTGGTGTGCACCTTCACGGTGAGTGGATCGACGATCTCGACGTGATCGATCGGACGGAAGTTCGAGCTGGACCGCATCCCGCTCTTCACGCGCTCGAGGCTGAACTTCACCGACTCGGCCGTGAACTCTTCGCCGTTGTGGAACTTGACGCCCTTGCGGAGCTTGACCTCCCACACCGTCGGGGCCACCAGCTTCGGCAACTCCGATGCCAAGGCCGGCACGATCTTGAGATTCTGATCGCGCTCCACCAGCGTGTCGAAGATGTGGGTGGCCACCACCGACGCGGGCGTCTCCTGCTGGTTCTGGGTGTCGAGGGTGGTGGGATCCACGCCCTGGGCGATGACCACCTTGCCCTGGGGAGCTCCCCACGCCAGGCCCGGAACCACGAGCAGGGCGATTACGAGCGCACACAGACGTCTCACGACCATCTCACGCCTCCTTGGAAGTTGGGAATCTTGCGGGGAAAATGCCCACACTCTAGGCAACGACCAGCCCGCGTGTCAAGTTCCGCTCCGGCGGAGGTGCTCGATCGCCTCCTCGCGGGTGGCGACCAGGCCGAGCGCCTGCGCCTCGCGGGCCCGGGCCAGGAGCCGGCCGACCTCGGGGCCCGGCGGAAGGCCGAATGCCTCCATCACGTCCTCCCCGCGCAGCAGCGGGGGTGCCGCGGCGCTCGCGGTGTCCTGGGCGTCGGCCATCAGCGCGCGCGCGACCCGGCCGCCAGCTCCGGCCCAGACCGCGAAGGGCGAGGCGCCGGTCAGCGCCGCGGCGTCGGCCAGCGAGAGCAGCAGGAGGTCGCGCGCCTCGTCGCCCAGGTCGCGGAGGAAGCGGAAGCGGGCGCGCCGGCTGATCGCGCCCGCCTGCGCCAGGTGCATCGGGCGCAGGTGCTCGGCGACCAGGCGCTCCAGGACCGAGGCGGCCCGCCGCGGCAGGCGCAGGCGCTCGGCGATGGCCCGCGAGCGGGTCGCGCCGAGCGCGTCGTGGCCGATGAACCGGACACGATCGCCGTCGAGTGCGCGCGTCTCCGGCTTGGAGACGTCGTGGAGCAGGGCCGCCAGCTTCAGGATGACCATCCGCGTGAGCCCGCCGCCCAGGCCCTCCTCGAGATGCGCCCGCAGCGGAGCGCCCCACGGCGCCAGCGCGCCGAGGTCGGCCAGCAGGAGATCGACGCCCTCGACCGCGCGGAGCGAATGCTCCCAGACGTCGAAGCGATGCGGCAGCGGCTGCGCGGTGTCCCGCATCGCGACGCTCTCGGGCAGGAGGACCGTTAGCACGCCGAGCCGGTCCAGGGTCCGCAGACCCGCCGCCGCCGTCGCCCCGCCCAGGATGCCGACCAGCTCGTCCCGCAGCCGCTCGGCCGACACGCCGGCCACCCGCGGCGCGGCGGCCGCGATCGCAGCCTCCGTTTCCGGGGCCAGCCGCCAGCCCGGGCGCATGGCCAGCCGCACACCGCGGAGCGCGCGTACCGGGTCTTCGGCGATGGCGGTGGGCGCGCAGACCCGGACCAGGCCTCGAGCGCGATCGTCCAGGCCCCCGGTGGGATCCAGGATCTCCGCCCGCCCCATCTCCAGCAGGTCGCGGAGGGGCGCGGCGAGGGCGTTCACGGTGAAGTCCCGCCCGCGCAGATCGGCGGCGAGCGTGGGCGCTCTCAGGTCGACCAGGTCCAGCGCCGGGCCGCCGGAGCGCGTGACCACGCGGCCGGTGCCCCGGGCCGCATCGAGCACTACGAAGGCGGCACCCAGCCGATCGGCGAGCTGCCGGCCCAGGTCGAGCGCGCCGTCGGCGACCGCGAGGTCGAGATCGCCCGCGGCCCCGCCGCCGACCATCTCGCGGAGGGCGCCGCCCACCAGCCACACCGGCCGCTCGGGCCCGGCCATCTCGACCAGCACCGCCAGCGCCCGGCGTCCGCCAGCCGGGATTCCGTCGACCGATACCTGCACTAGAGCCCGAGGAGGCGGCGGGCGTTGTCGTGGAAGATTTTGCGATGGACCGACCGCGGCAATGGACGCTCCCAGATCGGCCGCCGCTCGTCCTCGTAGTCGTGCGGCGTGTTGGGGAAGTCACTGCCGAAGACGATGCGGTCCTGCCAGCGCACGAGGTCTTCGTCGGTGACGTCGGCCGGGCTGGCTCCCGGGCCGCCGAGGAAGATGGGGCTCCCCGGGGCCATCGCGGCCGTGGTGTCGAGATACATGTTCGGGCAGCGCGGCATGAGGCCGAGGTGGCGCCGCGTCTCCCACTGCCCCATGTGCGCGACGATGACCGTGAGCTCCGGGAACATGGTCATGACGCGCTCGAAGCGCGGGAAGCCGTCGTACTCGTTGGGCCAGGGCGCCGAGCCCACGTGGATGAGCAGCACCCCGCCTCGGCCGATCAGCCGCTCGTACACGGGCAGAATGCGCGGATCGTCAGGGTGAAAGCGCTGCACGTTGATATGGAACTTGAAGCCCTTGAAGCCGTAGCGTTCGAGGGCCTCGTCGACCACGTCCAGCACGTCGGGATCGCCCGGGTGGAGGGTGCCGAGCGGCAGCCCGGCCGGCAGCCGCCGGGCGGTCTCGTGGAGCCAGGCGTTCAGCTCGCGGGCCAGGCCCGGCTTGTGTGCGTACGAGAAGAACACGAATCGCTCCACCCCCCGCTCGGCGAGGAACCGGGCGACCCAGTCCGGGTCCGTTCCGTAGCGGAAGTCCCACCCGGGCCGGCCCGCGAACCACCGGCGAATTGCCTTCCACAGCCACGGCGGATGCAGATGGGTGTGGATATCGATATAGCGGAAGTCGGCCGGTGGAACCGCCGTCATCGGCTCACCACCCAGCGCCCGGCCCATCCCGGCACATCGAGTGGGGCGCTCACGCGCCCGGCGCGCTCGAGCCGGGCCAGCGTGGCCTCCACCTCCGCGCGGGCGAGCCCGAAGAGGCGGGCGATGAGCGCCGGCGTCGAGTACACCGCGCCCTCGAGGTACCGCGCGAGCAGCCGCTCCAGCGCGGCGGATCGCCGCAGCCGCCGACCTTCCGCGACCTGGTCGGGCAGCCAGCGCTCCAGCAGGTCCCAGCGGTAGGAGAAGGTGGGCTCGTAGCGCTCCTCCGTCTTCACGATCCAGAGCCCCTGCTGCAGCTCGGCCATGGCGCGCTCGAACTCGTGTGTCTTGCCCGGCTCGAGCATGAAGCACTCCGCGCGCAGGCCCCGCGTGTACTGCGGCGATTCGCGCACGAGGCAATCCATGATGCGCTTCGCGGTCAGCGATAGCCGGCCGCCGTCGTATTCGGTGCGGTACGCGGTCGCCCGCTGCTGGCCGCGGCCGAGCGCGTAGAAGGCCGGGAAGAGATCGAGGGCCACCAGCACCGGCCGACCCCGGACGAGCTTGCCGTAGTACACCTGGCGACGGGCCGGCAGGACGTCCTTCAGCTCCCACGTCACCCCGATGCCGTCGTCGTGGTGCGAGCGCCGCGGCCAGCGGGGCGTGGCCCGGCCCACCACCGCTTCCCAGAGGCATCCGAGCCCCTCGGGGAAGCAGTAGAACGTGGAGCAGAGGCCGACCGCGTTCACGAACTCGAGCGCGCTCCGTGGCGATCGCACCCGGCGCGACGGGAGATGGCGGAAGTTGCGGCGCCGGCGGCCGACGAGCGCGGCCTCGTCCATCCCGCCTAGCTCAGCTCGAAGCCCCGCTCGGTCACGCGGTACTCGGAGATCTCGTCGCTCTTGGCGCTGCCCCGGTGCTTGACCACGCACAGGAAGCGGCCCAGCCGATTGCCCACTCGCTCGCTGCCCATCACGAGGATGGTGTTGGCTACCGCCCCGATGTCGCCCGCCGCGACCTTCCGGGCGATGAGGTGCTCCAGCTGTGTCTCCTCGGTGGTCACCAGCAGCATGGTCGTGACCGCCGCGTGATCGTAGCGATGGGCGTCGATGAAGGCCCGGTGCTGCCACACCGGCAGGCAGATCTCCATGCCGAGCGTCTCGCCGTCGCGGTGAATGACCTTTCGATACAGGTCATCGAAGATGTAGGGCTGGATGTAGTCGCCCGGCACGTCCATCGGCTCGAGGCCGTCGACCACGATGCGCCGGCTTCCCGCCGCGAGGTGGAAATAGATGAACGGGCGGACGGTGTAGAGCGCCTGGTTGTACCGCGCCTTCCAGTTCCAGTCGAACTCGAGGCCGTCCGAGGTCGGCACCTGGTAGTCGCGCAGCTTGCCGACCCAGGGCAGCGCGTCGCAGTAGTAGGCCGCCATCTGCTCGGCGGGAGGATACGGGTCGGCCATCGGCAGCACGGTATGCGTCCAGCGCTTAAGGTCCCACTGGTGCAGCCGGGCCGCGTAGGCATGATGCTGCTGGGAGTCCCCGCGTGCGTTCATGTCGAACACGATGCCCGGCTCCCCGTCGGCCTGTCGACCCTGGTGGCAGAACCCGAGTCCCAGGTGGGTCTTGCCGATCCCGGTGGCTCCGTAGACCACGGTCAGGGTGCCCGGAAGTAGGCCTCCTCCCAGCATTTCGTCGAGCTTCGGACTGCCGGTCGTGATACGTGCGGTCATAGACGGCAAAGTTTACCGGCCCGGCCCGGAGACGGCAAGCCGCGTCCTTGACACGCCGCCGCGCGGGGTCCTAGGCTCCTCGTATGCCACGCCGAGTCGTCTGGTACCCGGCGGGTTCTCCGACGGCCTCCCTGCTCTCCGCGCTCCCCGGCGATCTCGAAGTGGCCCCGCTGCCGGCGCCGGGGACGCCGCGGCTCGGGCCCGATGAATCCGCGGCACTCGTTCTGGATCTGGGCGTGCCGGCCGACGCGGCCGTGGCCCGCGAGCTGTCCTCCCGCCCGCCGGAGGAGCAGGTGGACGTCCCCATCGTGGCTCTGCTGCCGCCCGGCGCACGACCGACGATGGCGTGCTACGCCTATGTCACCACCCCAGCGGCGGCGGACGTGCTGGCGGCGGCGGTACGCAACGCCTGCGACCACGCGCGCGTCCGCCGCGAAGCCGACGCGACGCGGCGGGAGCTGGCCCAGCTCAATCAGATCGGGGTGAGCCTGTCCGCGGAGCGGGACACCGACGCCCTGCTCGAGCTGATCCTCACCAACGCGCGCGCGATCACCCGCAGCGACGCGGGCTCGGTGTACCTGGTGGAGGAGACCTCGAGCGGGACGCGGCGGCTGCGGTTCAAGCTCTCCCAGAACGATTCGGTGCAGGTGCCGTTCTCCGAGTTCACGCTGCCGATCGACGACGCGAGCGTGGCGGGGCACGTGGCGCTCACCGGCTCGGTGCTGCAGCTGGACGACGCCTATGTGGTGCCGTCCGGCTCTCCCTTCCAGATCAATCGCGAGTTCGACGAGCGGGTCGGGTACCGGACCAAGTCGATGCTGGTGGTCCCGATGGTGACCCCGCAGGGCACCGTGATCGGCGCGCTGCAGCTCATCAACTGCAAGCGCGATCCGGCCGCTCGCCTCGTCAGTCCCGCCGCGGTCGAGACCGCGGTGACGCCCTACCCGGAGCGCTTTCGCGGCCTCGCGGCCTCGCTCGCCTCCCAGGCCGCGGTCGCGCTGGAGAACAGCCGCCTCTACCAGTCGATCCAGACCCTCTTCGAGGGCTTCGTGCAGGCCTCGGTCACCGCGATCGAGTCGCGCGACCCGACCACATCCGGCCATTCGTTCCGCGTCGCCGACTACACCGTCGCGCTCGCGACCGCGGTGGACCGGGTCGACCGTGGCGCGTTCCGGAAGGTCCGGTTCTCCTCGGACGAGATGCGAGAGATTCGCTACGCCTCCCTGCTCCACGACTTCGGCAAGGTCGGCGTGCGCGAGAAGGTGCTGGTCAAGGCCAAGAAGCTGCCGCCCGGCCAGCTCGACCTCATCCGCCAGCGGGGCGAGATCATCCGGCGTGGGCTCGAGCTGCGCCACGCCGCCCGCAAGACGGACTGGCTGCTGCAGCATGGCCGCGACGACTTCGAGGCGCGCGCCGCCGCCTGGGATGCCGATCTCGCGCAGGTGCTGGCCGATCTCGACCAGCACCTCAAGGCCATCGCGGCGGCCAACGAGCCCACCGTGATGCCCGACGAGGTCTCGGTCGGTATCCGGGAGCTCGCCGACCGGTCCTACGTGGACTACCGTGGCGACTCGATCACCCTGCTCACCCCGGAGGAGGCGAGCATCCTGTCGATCAGCCGGGGCAGCCTGACTCGCGAGGAGTACGAGGAGATCCAATCGCACGTGGTCCACACCTACCAGTTCCTGAAGCAGATCCCGTGGACCCAGGAGCTGCGCCGGGTGCCGGAGATCGCCCGCTCACATCACGAGAAGCTGGACGGCTCCGGCTACCCGGCGGGCTGGCGTGCGCCCGACATTCCGCTCCAGACACGCATGATGACGATCTCGGACATCTTCGACGCGCTCACCTCGCGCGATCGGCCCTACAAGCCGGCGCTGCCGGTGGAGCGCGCGCTCGACATCCTGGGCCAGGAGCGACGCGCCGGCGCGCTCGACGGCGATCTGCTGTCGCTGTTCATCGAAGTGCGGCCCTGGGCGCAATAAGGTCAGACGCCGAGGAGCGCGGCCAGCACCCCCCACGACGCCACCGCCAGCAGCATCGCGGCCGCGCCGAGCCAATCCGCGGCCATGGGCCTTCTCACGTGTTGAGCGATCAACCCGAAAAAAAGGGGGCGCGCCGCTGCGGCCTTTGCGCGCGAGCCGATCCACACCCGCCGCTTGCCGCCACGGCGCCAGTCGCGCGTCCAATCCCGACGCGTGATGGGCCGCCGCTTCCGACTGCGTAGCACGACTGCCTTCGCTCTCATCGGTCTCCGTCCTTTCCCGCCTCGCGTGCTCCCAACCGCTCACATCTGACGCACGACGCCCACCACCTTGCCCAGGATGCGGAAGTCGCCGCGTCCCGGCTCCACCACGATCGGTTTCATGGTGGGGTGCTCCGGGCGCAGCACCACCGCGCCGCCTTCGCGGGCGAAGCGCTTCACGGTGGCCTCGCCGTCGAGCATGGCCGCCACGATGTCCCCGCTGCCCGCCGTCTCCTGCTTCCGCACCAGCACCAGATCCCCGCTCATGATGTGCGCATCGATCATGCTGTCGCCGCGGACGCGCAGGGCGAACACGTCCATCCCGCCCGTCGACAGCCAGTCCGGCCGGAGCGGGATGACGTCTTCGTGGTTCTCCACCGCGGTGATCGGCGTGCCCGCCGCGATGCGGCCGACCACTGGGATACCGGCCGGCTCCGCACGTCGCGGCCCCTTCTGGGCGGGCAGCACGAGCGTCCGCGAGGCGCGCTTGCCGGTGACCCGGCGCTCCAGCATGCCCTTCCGCTCGAGCGCGCGCAGATGGTCGAACGCGGCCCGCGCGGTGAAGCCGAACTTCTCGCCGATCTCCCGGACGGTAGGCGGCACGCCGTGCCGCTCCCCGAAGACGCGGATGAAGTCCAGTACCTGGCGCTGCCGCTCGGTCAAGTCTTTCACCCGGGCCCCTCCTTGGGAGTCTGTGTGGTGGTGTGGTGAGCCTCAACACATGATAGTCAACACCCGTTGAGCCCTACAAGCAAAAAAAGAGAGGGCTAGCTGGTCGGCTCCCAGGGCTCGCAGACGGGGCAGGTCGCGTACCCCGCCTCCCTGGCTTCGGCCACCTGCTTGAAATACACGCGCTCGGGCTCGGGAATTCCCTTCGCCCAGCTGCAGTCCCGCCCATGGAACAGCTTGCCGCTTCGTTGCGCGACGTACGCTTCCCCCTCCGGGACCGATACCGCCGGCGCGTCGTCCTGGTTCAAGACCGACTCGGACAGGGCCGCGGCCGCAGCCGGCTCCGGGATCGCCTCGGGTGGGGTCGTGACCGGCGTGGGGTCGGGCACCGGGTCGATCTCGTTGATCTTGAGATTCGTCTCGATGGTCGAACGGAACTCGTCGCTCGCCTTCCGGAACTCCCGCATGGCCCGCCCCAGCGACTTGCCCAGCTGGGGGAGATTCTTGGGCCCGAAGACAAGGAGCGCGATCACGAAGATGAGGACCAGCTCCTGCAGACCGATGTCGAACATGGATGGGCGCGCTCAGCCTCAGATGATATCACTCGTCGCCACGACGATCGCGCCGCGCGCAAGAACTGCGCTGCCGCGGTGGGTCGTCCGCCGCGCCTCTTCCGCCTCGCGCGCGACCGGGTCGCGGCGGATTCTGGCACGCGAGTCTCTTGCGTCCGCTCCACGCGGAACGCATAATCAGGTACTCGGCCGACAGCCGGGATCGATCACCGTTCGGTACGGAGGCCGAAGGATGAGACGCAGCATCTGGTTGCTGTCGGTCGTGACGACGCTGGCGACGATGATTCCGCCGCCGGCCGTCGCACAGGACGCGGTCGGCGTGGTCACCACGCTCGACGGGCGCGCGAGCGTCGCGCGGCCGGCCCTCACCGCGCCACTCTCCTTGAAGTTCAAGGACGACGTGTTCGTCCGCGACAAGATCAGCACCCAGGAGAACTCGCTCGTGCGCGTGCTGCTGGGTGGCAAGGCCATTCTCACCGTGCGCGAATTGTCCGAGGTCACCATCACCGAGGACGCCGGGCGCGCGGTGGTCACGCTGCCCGACGGCAAGGTGGTCCTCGCGGTGGCCAAGCAGCGCATGCGTCCCGGCGAGTCGATCGAGATCCGGACCCCGAACGCGGTGGCCGCGGTGCGCGGCACCATCGTGGCGGTGGCGTACGACGCCCCCACGCAGCTCACCAGCGTCGTCTGTCACACCGGCGAATGCGGCTATCAGTTTCAAACCCAGACGCCAGTCGTCCTGCAGCCCGGCCAGGGCGCAAAGAACGCCATCACTGGCCCCGTCTCCCCCGCCGAGCGCGCGGCCGCCGTCAATGTCGCGTCCAATGCTCCGCACAGCGAGCCGGGAGCCGAGACGGTGGCCGCGATCATCGACACCGGGCAGCGCAACGCGATGGCCCTCGCCGGCCTCGTGAGCGGCACGCTGACGAACTTCGCGCTCGGCACCAGCACCGTCAATCCCGCCGGCGTGGTGCCCGAGGCGCCCAACAACGCATTGACGGGCGTGCCCGCGTCGTTCCTCACGCCCGAAACGACGGCCACGCCGCCGCCCACGCCGCCGCCCACCGACAACACTCCTCCTCCAGGCAACGGTGCGCCTCCTCCTGGTAACGGCGCGTTCCCGGCCGGCTGGACGCTCACCGGCGCTGGCAGCGTCATCAGCAACCTGGGCTCGATTGCGGCTCCCGCCCCGCAGGCCCCGCCGAAGGCGGGCGCGGTCGAGAAGATCCTGAACGGCAACTTCGGCACCGGCATGGCGATGATCTTCACCGGCACCGGAGCCGTGCCCACGAACTCTACCAGCCCCGGAGCCGCGCAGGAGATTAGCACGCTCAGCCAGAGCTTCAACGTCGATGCCGGGACCGCCCTGGTGCTCCGGCTGAAGTACAACTTCCTGAGCACCGAGTTCCTGTTCCTGAACAACCAGGACCAGAGTCAGCCTCAGACCTTCAACGACACGTTCCGCGTGAACCTGCTGGATCCGGGGAGCACCGCACCGATCCAGGTGGCGCTGGAGTCGCGCGGCACGTCTTTCACTCCGAGCACCGTGTCGCCCGAGACCGCCAGCGCAGGTGGGTTCACGATCGGCCAGGGCAACGGCGTGACCGGCTTCAAGGACGTGTTGTTCCCGTACACGCCGACGACGTCGGGCTCGGCCCAGCTAATCTTCGATATCTTCGACGTCGGCGACACCGGCTTCGACTCTGCCGCCCTCATCGACTCGGTCTCCCTCCTCACCGACCCTCCGCTCTTCTTCGTGAAGAAGGGCGAGACGCTGACGCGCACCGCCCGCGAGCCGCTCCTGCGGCTGACCGCGACGCCCAGCACCTTCGACTCGGCGATGGTCGTCTGCTGCGGCGGGCGCGCCAGCCTGGCGGGGCCGCTATTGGCCGCGCTGGACAGCGACCTCACGGTGCCGTTCAGCCTGCTGAGCGTCTATCAGGGCGGCTCGCTCTCGACGTCCAGCCGCGAGCCGCTGGTCCGGCTGGAGAACGGCAGCCACGCGTTCGGCAGCGTCGGCCTGCCGATGTTCGACCTCTGGGGTGTCGGCTCGGCGACGGACGGCGAGACCGGGTTGCGGCTCGGCACCGACCGGCCGCTGCAGCACGCGGGCGCGCTGCTCGAAACCTCCAACGCCACGGTGAGCGCCCACCAGGCGGTACGCGTCGACACGGCCCTGCTCGAGGCGACCGCTCCGCTCCTCGCGCTCCGCAACGGCAGCAAGCTCACCACCGCGGCCGATGCCGTCCAGCTGTCGTACCAGGCGCGGGTCACGAGCCTCGGCTCGCTCGTGAAGCTCGACCGCAGCGCGATGACCGTGGCGTCCGGCGCCGCGCTGAAGATCGGCGGCGGTAGCCTGGTGCGTGTGACCGGCGACGTCTTCAGCCTGGCCAACGGCAGCACGCTCTCGGTGCTGCGCGGGCCCCTGGTCAGCCTCAGCGGCGGGTCGATCCTGAGCGTCAACGGCGCGCTGATCGGCTTCAACGGAGTGGGCGGCAACACGGTGTCGGTCGCCAACGGCCTCTGCCCCTGCACCACCATCGGCGGCCTTCCGGTCAGTCTGACCGGCGGCGCCCTCGCGGCCAACGTCAGCATCCAGGGCGCGATAAAGAACGGCAACCTGGGTACAGTCAACGTCGCGCCGAACGCCGCGGTCATTCGCGTCGACGGCGCCGCGACGAAGGTCACGATCAACGGCATGTAGAAAGAGGCGGCGGCGGGGCGCAACTCGCCCTGCCGGGCAGCCTGCTCGCCGACCGGGACGGTGGGCTCGACCTTCGGTCGGATGCCATCCGCCTTTTCCGAGGCGACCACTCCACCGGTACCGGAGTTGCCCGGTGCTGGACCTGGACGGCGGGCCGCCTGCTCTCGGCCAGCGGCGGCGCGCCCAGGTCACGCAGGGCCGATAGCCGCTCCGCTCAGTACTGCCACGACAGGCTCAGCGACCAGACGTTCCGGACGTAGTCGTACACCGCGAGGTTCGAGTCCGCCACCGTGCGCTGCCACTCCGCGGCCAGCGTGAGCGGACAGGGTGCGGTCGGCGCACAGCCGATCGAGGTCGGCCCCAGGTTCTGGGCCAGCACCTGCTCGATGCGCCACACGTGGTTCTGCTCGAGGTCGTATCGCTTCCGACTGTCGGGATTGATGGCGGGCAGCAGGGTGTTCTTGTTCAGATAGTTCCGCTGGTGCAGGTCGAAGTCGTACCGAAGCCGCGTCGAGCCCCAGGGCAGCGTGTACTGCCCGCCGGCGAGGAACCGATTGCCCGTGTAGGAGTAGTTCTGCCCGTCGGCGTCCTCGTAGTCGAACTGGTAGCCGAGCCGGATGTAGTGGCGGTCCTGCGCGAAGCGGAAGACGTGGGTGAAGCCCCCCATGTAGTTCTTGGCGTCGCGGTCCTCGTCCTGGATGCCGCCCGAGGCTGAGGACGAGAACTCCTTGCCCTGGAAGCGCCAGAGGAGCGTGGTCAGGTTGGTCTGATTCTCCACCAGGGTCCCGAACAAGGTCACGGTGTTGCGCTGCAGGAAGAAGTCGCCGCCCAGCGTGAGGTAGTCCCACGCGTACTGGGCGCCCAGCTGATAGGGCATCGAGCCGACGGCCCCCCGGTAGGTGAGCCCGCCCGTCAGCAGATGATCCTGCACGTTGAACGAGGACAGCTGGTTCATGACCGTCTGGAAGAACGAGTACGAGACGGTCGACTCCCAGGGCCCGGTGCGAAGCCACGCGTACTCGAGCCGGAGCGAGAACAGCTCGCCGGGCGAGGCGGTGTTGGCGTAGCGGAGCGACTCCGCGGTCGGATCGTGGCTCGGCTGCGGGATCACCTTGACGTTGCTGTCGTAGAGGAAGCCGACCCGCACTTCGCCGCGAAGCCGCCGCTCGGTGTCGGTCGCGGTGGTGAGCGTATCGCGCAGGCGCTCCGCCGGACCGGTCAGGGCGGAGCCCTTCTGCAGCCGGATCGCCGCGTCCACCTCCGCCACCGCCTGGTCCGGCAGGCCGAGGATGGCGAGGGTGAGGCCGGAATAGAACTTCACCAGCTGCTGGATGTTCGGGTTGGTCGAGGTCTCGGCCCGGAACGCCTTCAGCGCGCCCTGGTAGTCCTTCTTCCGGTAGCGGATCAGGCCGACGTAGTAGCCGACGCCTTCCGTCTGAGGTCGCTCGTTCAGCACATTGGTGAGCGGGGCCTCGGCGCGGTCGTAGCGCTCGAGCGCGAAGTAGGCCACCCCCAGGAGGAACTGGATCGACAGGTCGCGCGGGGCCAGGGCCCGCGCCTTCTCCAGGACCTCGGCGGCCTGCTCGGTCTTCTGCTGGGCCATCAGCACGAGGCCGGTGTAGTAGAGCGCCTCGACGTTCTGCGGATCCTGGGCGAGCGCGTCCTTGAGCAAGCCGAGCGCCTCGTCGTAGCGCTTGGCGTCGTAGGCGAGGATGGCCTGGGCCACGAAGACGTCGGCTTCCGACTGCTGTGCAGCCGCCGGGCTCGCTCCCATCGTGAGCAGACCCGCGGTCGCCACGCAAAGGTCGGTGGCCAGCACCAGCGCCAGAAGCGCGCGGCGCATCCTCGTGCCTCGCTGCCCGCGGAGCGTGCTCATCAGGCACCCGACGCCAGGCCGGTCGTGGGTGAGCCGCTACTTTACCGAGGGGGGTCCCGATTAGTCCACCTTTGAGACACTACCCGAGGGACTGGCGCGGAGCGTCATCACCCGATAAGGTAGGGCCGTGACCACGCCCGAGCCCGACTGGCAGCCCCTGACCCGGGCTATCCGCGCCCGCCACCGGCGGATCGTCCAGGGGCTGGCCGAATTCCTCCGGCACGATACGGTGACCCAGAACCCCGACGGCGTGCGGTCCGGGGCGCTCTGGCTGGCCGAGGCCATGCGAGCCCGCGGCCTGGCGGCCGAGGTGCTCGACACCGGCGGGAATCCAGCCGTCTACGGCGCCTTGCCCTCGCCGGGAGCGCGACGGACGCTGCTGATCTACTGCCACTACGACACCAAGCCGGCGCCGCCCGCCGGGTGGCTCCAGCCCTCGCCTTTCGCCCCGGTCCTCCGCCGGGGGACGGCCGAGGAAGGAGCGCCGCTGCTCGAGCTGGCGGACGTGCCGGACGAGGCCCTGCCCGACCATCGCCTGTACGGGCGCGGCGCCTCGGACGACAAGGGGCCGATCTGGGCCCACCTCACCGCGCTCGAGCTGATGCGGGCGCACGGCGTCGCGCCCCGCGTGAACCTGAAGCTGATCTTCGACGGCGAGGAGGAGACCGGCAGCCAGCACTTCGGCCCGTTCACCGAGGCCCACCGCGATCTGCTGGCCGCGGACGTGGCCCTCGTGATGGACGGCCCCAAGGACGCGACCGGCCGTCCGACGGTGGCCTTCGGCGCGCGCGGCGTGCTGTCTCTCGAACTGACGCTGGAGGCGGCGCGCCGCGACGTCCACTCGGGCAACTTCAGCGTGCCCAATCCGGCGTGGCGCCTCGTCGGACTCCTCGCCTCGATGGCCGCCCCCGACGGCACGCCGCTGGTGGAAGGGCTGGAGGACGGCGTGATGCCGCCGACGGCGGCGGAGCGCGAGCTGATGGGTCGGATTCCGCTCGACCGGTCGGCCATCGAGCGCGAGCTGGGCGTGCCGCTGCCGGCCGAGTACCTCGAGCGGCTCATGTTCCGCTCCACGCTCACCATCCGCGGCTTGAAGAGCGGGTTCACCGGACGCGAGGCGCAGACCATCATCCCGCACCAGGCCACCGTGGCGTTCGATGCGCGGCTCGTGAAGAACCAGCGCGTGGAGACGGTCTATCGCCGCATCCTCGATCACATCCGGGGCCAGGGCTTCACGGTGATCGAGTCGCCCGATGCGCCGGTCCCGGACGAGCTGCGGGGCCGCGCTATCCGCGTCGTCGAGCAGCGCGGCTACGACCCGGCCAAGACCCCGGCAGACCTGCCGATCTCACGCGCGGTGATCGAGGCGGTTGAACGGGCGCACGGCGGTCAGTCCGCGGTGGTTCTCCCCACCCTGGGCGGCAGCGTGCCGCTCTGGGCCTTCACCGACATCCTGCGGCTGCCCACGATCGTGGTGCCGTACGCGAACGCCAACAACCGGCAGCACAGCCCGAACGAGCACCTGCGGCTGGACCACCTCTTCCAGGGCGTGCGCACCACCGCCCAGCTGCTGTACGATCTCGGCTGAGGGTCAAGCCGGCCGCTCGGTCGGAAGCCCCGCGGCCGCGGCGCGGTCGACGAGCCACACCAGCCGGCCGCTCTCCGGCACCACCGCCTGAACTGGCAGGCGCTCCGGCTCGCGCGGGCCGGCAAGCGCTTCCTTGAGCGCACCCGCCTTGTCGGGCCCGGTGACCAGGAGCCGCACCTCGGCGGCGCGGTTGAGGATCGGAAACGTCATCGTCACCCGCGGCTTGCCGAGCTTGGGCACGGTATTGCCCACCACCCAGCGGCGACGCTCGGTCAAGGCCTGGCTGTAGGGGAACAAGGAGGCGGTATGCCCGTCGGCTCCCATGCCGAGCAGGATCAGGTCGAAGATCGGCGGCAGCCCTTCCACCGGCGTCGCGAAGACGCGCGCCAGCTCGTCCTGGTAGAGCGCGGCGGCCTCGTCGACGTCCGGCAGCTCGCCGCGGATCCGATGGACCCGCTCCGGCGGAACCCCGAGCTTGCGCAGGAGCACGGTGGCCGCGGCGCCGTAGTTCGAATCCGGGTGATCGGGAGGCGCCGCACGCTCGTCGCCCCAGAAGAACTCCACCCGCCGCCAGTCGATCTGCGCCCACCGGGGCGCCTCGCCCAGGATCTCGTACATGCGGCGCGGCGTGGAGCCGCCGGAGAGCGCCACGCAGAACCGGCCGCGCTCGGCGATCGCCTCGCGGGCCAGCTCCACCAGCTCCTGTCCCGCCGCGCGGCTGACCGCCTCCGCGTCGGGAAAGCGTCGAATTGTCCTCACCGCTCACCCATCCTCACGCGCTCGTCTGCCCTCGCTTCACCTCGCGGATGCGGCCGGCTTCCGCCACCAGCACCAGGTCCGCCATGCCGAGGAACAGCCCGGTCTCGACCACGCCGGGAATCGCGCGGAGATCCCGCGCGAAGGGCTCGGGCGCCTCGATGGGCCGCACGCCGCAGTCGACGATCCAGTTCCCGTTGTCGCTCACGAAGACCCGGCCGTCGACGGTGCGCAGCGCGGGTCGGCAGCCGCGCGCGGCCAGCTCCCGCATCACGAGCGGGCTCGCGAACGGGATCACCTCGACCGGCAGTCGCCCTCGCTTGCCCAGGACCGGCACCAGCTTCTCGCTCTCCACCACGATCAGCAACCGCCGAGCCGCCGCGGCCACGATGCGCTCCCGCACCAGCGCGCCGCCGTAGCCCTTGATCAGGTCCAGGCGCGGATCGACCTCGTCGGCCCCGTCGACGGTGAGGTCGAGAATGCCCTCGTCGAGCGTCGCCAGCGGCACGCCCACCTCGCGGGCCAGCCGCGCCGTCGCCTCCGACGTGGGTACGCCCCGCACCCGCAGCCCCTCGCGCACGCGACGGCCGAGCGCGCGCACGAAGGCCGCGGCGGTGTGTCCGGAGCCGAGCCCGATCAGCGCGCCGTCCGGCACCTCACGCAGGGCGCGCGCCGACAGCCGCTCCAGCGCATCCGCGTCCGGCGCCTGGCGCTCGGGGGTCATCGCGTCGCGGTCACCGCCGGTCGCGGCCGGGCTCGCTCGTGGCCAGCTGCTGGAGCAGCTTGGCCACGAGCGCGGTCCATCCGGTCTGGTGGCTGGCGCCCACGCCCGCGCCGGTGTCGCCGTTGAAGCATTCGTAGAACGGGACCAGATCTCGCCAGTGCGGATCGCTCTGGAACCGGTCGGTCGTGCCAAAGACGGGACGGCGGCCGTCCGAGCCACGCAGGAAGATGCGCGCGAGCCGACGCTCGAGCTCGGCGCCCACGTCCCAGAGCGACATGAGCCGGTCCGAGCCGGTCGGGCACGCCACCTTGAGGCGATCGCCGTGAAAGTGATGGAACCGCTGCAGCGACTCGATCAGCAGCACGTTCACCGGAAACCAGATGGGTCCGCGCCAGTTCGAGTTGCCGCCGAAGAGCGGCGTGGACGACTCGCCCGGCTCGTAGGCCACGCGGTACTGAACGCCGCCCACCTGCTCGACGAAGGGATGGTCGCGGTGACGCCGGGAGAGCGCACGCACCCCGTACGCGGACAGGAACTCGCTCTCGTCGAGCATGACCGCGAGGACCTTGGGGAGCTGCTCGTCGGTCACGATCGACAGCAGGCGCCGCACCCCGCGGCCCGGCTCCTCCACCTCCTGGACGTGCTCGCGGAAGTCCGGGTGGTGATCGATGAACCACTGCATGCGTCGCTTGAACCCGGGCAGCCGGTCAACGATGTCGGGCTCGAGCGTCTCGACCGCGTAGAGCGGGATGAGGCCGACCATCGAGCGGATCCGGATCCGCCGGCTCGGGCGGCCCGGCACGCGCAGGACGTCGTAGAAGAAGCCATCCGCCTCGTCCCACAGGCTCGTGCCGTCCTCCCCGCCGCGGTGATCCATCGCATGGGCGATGTACACGAAGTGCTCGAAGAACTTGCTCGCGACGTCCTCGTAGGCCGGGTCGTCCCGGGCCAGCTCCAGCGCGATGGCCAGCATGTTGAGGCAATACATGCCCATCCAGCTGGTGCCGTCCGACTGATCGATGTGGCCGCCCGTCGGAAGCGGTGCGGATCGGTCGAACAGGCCGATGTTGTCGAGGCCCAGGAAGCCGCCCTGGAAGACGTTCATGCCGTCGGCGTCCTTGCGGTTCACCCACCACGTGAAGTTCAGCAGGAGCTTGTGGAACACCCGCTCCAGGAAGCGCCGGTCGCCCACGCCCTTTCGCCGCTTCTCGATCTTGTACACGCGCCACGCGGCCCACGCGTGGACCGGCGGGTTCACGTCGTCGAGGGCCCACTCGTACGCGGGGATCTGCCCGTTCGGGTGCATGTACCACTCGCGCAGGAACAGTATGAGCTGGTCCTTGGCGTAGTCGGGGTCCACCAGGGCCAGCGGCACGCAGTGGAACGCCAGATCCCAGGCCGCGTACCACGGATACTCCCACTTGTCCGGCATCGAGATGACGTCTTCGTTGTAGAGGTGCATCCACTCGTGGTTGCGGCCCCGCCACCGCTCGCGCGGCGGCGGTGGAAACGCCGGGTCGCCTTGGAGCCACCGCCGGACGTAGTAGTGGTAGAACTGCTTGCTCCACAACAGCCCCGCGAACGCCTGCCGCATGACTCGCGCGCCGTCAGGTCCGAGGCCGTCCGGCGTCACGGCGCGGTAGAACTCGTCGGCTTCCTGGCGCCGGAGATCCAGCAGCGCGTCGAATTCTCCGCCCAGGCAGTCGCGGTGGGGCGGCGTGTTGGCCAGCCGGAGCTTCACCGCCACGGTTTCCCCGGGAGCCAGACGCAGCCGGTAGTGCGCCGCCACCTTCGTTCCCTCCCGTGCGGGATTCACCGCCTCGTCGCGCCCCTCGACCACGTACGCGTTGATGCCGTCCTTGACGTACGGGGTCCGGTTCTGGACGCGGTAGAGCCGCTCGAAATTCGTCTCGTTCTCGGTGAAGAGCAGGCGCGGCGCGCCGCCACACGTGAGCCACCGCAGCCCCAGCGTGTCGTGGTCCGCCTCCACCACCGCCGGGCCGGTGGCGGCCAGGCGCGGACGAGGGCTCCCCGCCTCCCACGACCACGTGTTGCGGAACCAGAGCGTCGGCAGCAGGTGGCACTCCGCTGCCCCCGGCCCGCGATTGGTGACCGCGATGCCGATCAGGATGTCGTCGATCCCCGCCTTGGCGTACTCGACCTGCACGTCGAAGTAACGGTCGCCGTCGAAGACCCCGGTGTCGATCAGCTCGTACTCGGGCGCCTGGCGTCCTCGGGCGCGGTTCACGTCGACGAGCCGCGCGTAGGGGAACGCCGCCTGCGGGTACTTGTAGAGGTACTTCATGTACGAGTGGGTGGGCGTCGAGTCGAGATAGAAGTAGTACTCCTTCACGTCTTCGCCGTGATTGCCCTGCCGGCCGGTGAGCCCGAACAGCCGCTCCTTCAGCATCGGATCGTGGCCGTTCCACAGGGCCACCGCGAAGCAGAGGCGCTGGTGATTGTCCGAGATGCCGGCGAGGCCATCCTCGCCCCAGCGGTACGCGCGGAAGCGGGCGTGATCGTACGGGAAGTACTCCCACGCGTCCCCGTCCGCGCTGTAGTCCTCCCGCACCGTCCCCCACTGGCGCTCGCTGAGGTACGGTCCCCAGCGCTTCCAGTAGGCCGAGCGGTCACCGGCCGCGCGAAGCCGCTCTTCTTCCGTCGTCCGCTGCTGATCGGTCATGGTCGGCAGGTCGCGCCGTCACGGTACCCCCGAGGCTCCGGCGCGCGAGGAACTCCCGCGTATGGCGAGGCCGCGGGCCGGGGAGCTCGCGCAGGGCGGACTCGAGCCGCGCCAGATCCGCACCGGTGTCGACGTCGTACCAGGTGGGGAGGCACGCCGCGCGCATCCCCAGCCGGCGCGCGCGCTCCAGCGTGAGAGACAGCACCGCCGGGGTGCTCCACGGCATGGCCTGAAACAGCGGCGGACACGGCGCCCGCAGCCCGATGAGATAGTATCCGCCGTCCTCGCTGGGGCCGACCACCACGTCGACGTCGGGCGCCATGATCAGGCTCACCGCCTCGTCGATCGTCTCGGGGGGCAGCGTGGGCGAGTCGGCACCGATCAGCAGCGCCGCCCGATGGCCCAGCGCCAGGACGTCGTCGACCAGCGCGGCCTGCCGCTCCCCGAGGTCGCCACCGCGCTGGGGCACGAGTGTCAGACCCGGCGCCATCGCTTCCAGCTCGCTCCGCGCTTCCCGAGGCGTGTACGCCACGATGGGCCGCACGTCCGCGACCGCGGCGATGCGCTCGATCGCGTCCAGCAGGAAGCAGCGCGCCAGCTCGGCCGCCTCCGCGGCGCGGAGCGGCGGACAGAGCCGGGTCTTCACGGTTCCGGAGCGCGGCGCCTTCGCCATGAGCGCGAGGCCGACCGCGGCATCGAGGGTGCGCCGGCCGAGCATGCCGTCATCATGCCACGCTCGCCGGTCGAGCGTCCGATCGTGTGCCGGCAGATCCTCCGATCGAGTGCTCGCGAGTCTGGTACCTTCGCGGCACCGCCCGACATTGCTCGGCCGAACGGAGGCTTCCATGTCCGACGATTTCGAGTACGTCTCGCAGTCCCGCCTGGAGTATCGGCGGGGGTACCGTCATGCCTATCTCGGGGACGTGCCGGCTCCGGTGATCTACGGCGTCCAGGGCCGGCTCCGCGAGTACTACGGCGTCTCCGAGGGCCCGCCGGTCGCCTCCACGCTGGACCACATCGTGGCCGCGGTGGCCGGCTGAATGTACGGCACGCTGCGCGGCGCCCTGGCAGGGCGCAAGATCCCGTTCGACCGCGACGGCTTCAGCGCCACCGTGGAGGGCCGTATCGTGGGCGTCGGCAAGACCATCCGCATCAAGTCGATCCACGTGCACTACGAGCTGGCCGTGCCGCCGGAGAGCCGGGAGGCCACCGAGCGCGCGCTCGCGGTGCACCCGCAGGGCTGCCCGGCGCACGAGAGTGTGCAGGGCGCCATCGATGTCACGTGGGATGCGCGGCTGAAGCTCGGCGAGGAGACGATCGTCCTGCGCAGTGGGATGGAGTCGTCGCCGAGCCGGTAGCCGAAGCGGCTACCGGAGGTCGAGGGTTACTCCCAGAGGAACTGGCGCGGATCGACGGCCTGGCCGCGCACCTGGATCTCGTAGTGCAGGTGCGGACCTGAGGTGCGTCCGGTGTTGCCGGTGAGCGCGATGAGCTGCCCGCGCTCGACCTCCTGACCCTGCTTGACGCGGATCTCCTGCAGGTGACCATAGAGGGACCGCAGGTCGTGGCCGTGGTCGAGGATGACGGTGGTGCCGTACTCGCCCCCGTTACCTGCGAAGTACACCGAGCCCGAGGCCGGGGCGAGCACCGCGGTGCCCCGACCGGCGCTGATGTCGAGACCGCGATGGAACTCCAGGTCGCCCGTCCACGGCGACGGGCGCATCCCGAAACGCGAGTTCAGCGGACCGCGCACCGGCCAGCGGGACGGCAGCGACAGCAGCATCGGCCGGGTGCGCTCCACGAAGCGCTCGAACGCGCGCAGGCTCTGCCCGCTCTCGCTCACGTTGCTGCCGAGCATCGCGAGGGCCTGCGGAAGGGCGGGCGCCTCGCTGGCGAAGACCAGCGGCAGCACCGCGACCGCGCCACCCATGCCGGTGCCCTTGCCGCTGACGCCGGAAGACGGGCCGAAGGTGGACCAGACCCGCAGGTGCGCCTCCTGCCACGCCCCGACTTCCCGGTTGATCTCGGCCACCCGCTGTTCGAACGTCTCGAGCAGTGCTCGTTGCTCCTGGACCCGGCGCTCGATGCTGGCCGCCCGGAGCTGGGCCTGCTTGAGCGCGAAGTAGTCCCACCAGGTGCCGCCGAGCAGGCCAAGGCCGAGGGCCACGCCAAACAACGCGGTCAGCACGAATCCGCGCGCGCACCCCACGTGCAACACGCGCGTGCCGCCGCCGCGGACCAGCACCAGGGTGAACCCGCCGCCGCGCCGGCTCATGAGCGCTTGAAGGACACGACCGAGTCGTCGCGGGGAGACGCGGAGGTCTCGCCTCTCGGCATCCGACAGTGGCCCTCGAACATCACGCCCTCTTGGAGCACCACGATGGGCGATTCGAGGTCACCGAAGACCCGGGCCTTGCCGGAGAGCTCCACGCGCTCGCTGGCGTGCACGTTGCCCACCAGCTCTCCGTTCACGACCAGCGTGCCCGCGCGCACGGTCGCGTTGACCACGCCGCGCTCTCCGATGATCAGGGTGTCGGGAGAGGCGATCTCACCCTGGAACTTGCCGTTCAGCAGGACGGTACCGGAGAAGGTGTACTTGCCCTCGATCTCGGATCCTTCGTCGAGGAAGGCGGTGAGCTTGCGGCGGGTCGTGGCGGTGGCTCGACGCCTCAGGGGCCACACGGGTGGACCGCCCTAGGCCCGCGCCCCGGCGCGGGCGATCGGCGTGGCCACCGTGCTTCCGGACATGAGGGGCACCTCGCGGCGTCGGCAGTTTGAAAAGCGAACTCCTGGCGAGCAAGGCTCCTGCCACGGGGCACACCGGGGCTCAACTCAGCGAAGTGACGGCGGAATCCAGAGCGGGGTTCGGCCCCGGTCGGATCGGACTGACGTCCATGACAGACGCTCCGTCACGGGCGAGACAGTGCGTCAGTCGGGCACGATCAGCGTGGGCAGCTCACCGGGCGGCTGCAAGACGTAACCGCCGCCCTCCTGCTTCAGCAGGTACACGGCGGGGCGATTGGCGGAGAGGATGTTCCAGCCGCTGCCGTCGGGACGCTCCACGATCCAGCGGGTCCCCTCGCGGGGGCTCTGGACGATGTAGCCGCCCTGCTTGTCCGGGATCAGATAGAGTGGCGGCGCCCCCGCGGTGTAGATGACGTACCCGTCGCGCCAAGCCGCGAAATACACGTCCACCGGAAACTCGCCGGGCGGGGTGGCCTTGAAGTGCAGCGCCGCGGCCGGCGGCTGGGGAGGCGGAAACTCCGAATCGCTGGTGGCGCACGCGCCGAGCGCACCCACGATCGCCACCGCGAGGCCGAGCGCGGGCAGCCGCCTCGTGATCATCGCGGCCGCGCTCAGAGACCGAAGCGCCGGTTCGTGTCGGCGTGGGCCTTCCAGATCGTGGGCGGCATGCGGTCGCCGAACTGCTGGTAGAACTCGCCAAGCTCCTCGAGCGCCTGTCGCCACTCATCACGGTCGACGTGCAGCGAGGCTTCGAGCGCGCCGGGCGGCAGCTGGAGCCCGCTGGTATCGATCGAGCCGGGCGCAGGCACGTACCCGATCGGGGTCTGCACCGCACTGCCGCCGCCGTGGATGCGGTCCACGATCCACTTCAAGATCCGCACGTTCTCACCGTAGCCCGGCCAGAGGAATTTGCCCTGCTCGTCTCGGCGGAACCAGTTCACCCGGAAGATGCGCGGCGGATTGGCAAGGCGCGGCCCGAACGACAGCCAGTGTGCGAAGTAGTCGGCCATGTTGTAGCCGCAGAACGGGATCATGGCCATCGGATCGCGACGGACCACGCCCACCTGGCCGGTGATCGCCGCGGTCGTCTCGGTGCCCATGGCCGAGCCCAGGAACACGCCGTGGTTCCAGTCGAAGGCCTCGAACACCAGCGGTACCACCCGGGCGCGCCGCGACCCGAAGATGAAGCCGGAGATCGGTACGCCTTGCGGATCCTCCCAGTTCGGCGCGATCGACGGGCATTGCTGCGCGGGCACCGTGAAGCGGGAATTCGGATGCGCGGCCGGGCCGCTGCCGGGCTGCCACGGCTTGCCCTGCCAGTCGAGCAGGCCCTCCGGCGCGGCCGGGCCCATGCCTTCCCACCAGGGCTCCTGCGACGGGGTCAGCGCCACGTTCGTGAAAATAGTGTTCGAGCGCACCATCGCGGCGCCGTTGGGGTTCGTCTTGGCGCTGGTATTGGGCGCCACGCCGAAGAAGCCGCGCTCGGGGTTGGTGGCGCGCAGCTGGCCGTTCCGGTCCACGTGGATCCACGCGATGTCGTCGCCGACCGTCCACACCCGATAGCCGGGCAGGCTCGAGACCACCATGGCGAGGTTGGTCTTGCCGGAGGCACTCGGCATCGCGGCGGCCAGGTAGGTGATCCGCCCTTCCGGATCCTCCACCCCGAGGATCAACATGTGCTCGGCCATCCATCCCTCCTGTCGCGCCTGCGAGGACGCGATGCGGAGGGCGTGGCACTTTTTGCCGAGCAGGGCGTTACCGCCGTAGCCCGAGCCCACGCTCCAGATGAGGCGCTCCTCCGGAAAATGCAGGATGAACCGCCGGTCCGGCGAGAGGTCACCCAGCGAGTGCAGGCCGCGCACGAAGTCGTCGGGATCGCGCATGTGCTCGAGCGCGACCGAGCCGACCCGGGTCATGATGTGCATGCTGGCCACCACGTAGGCACTGTCGGTGACCATGACACCGACCCGGCTCATGCTCGAGCCGGCCGGCCCCATCAGGTAGGGGATCACCCACATCGACCGCCCCCGCATGCTCCCGCGCAGGAGGGCCCCGACCTTGGCCTTGCCGTCGGCGGGCGCCATCCAGTTGTTGGTCGGGCCCGCGTCGTCGCGACTCCGCGTGCAGATGAACGTCAGCTGCTCGGTACGCGCCACGTCGGAGGGGTGACTGCGGTGCAGATAACAGTTCGGGTAGGTGTGCGAGTTCAGCGGGACCAGGGTCCCGTCGCCGAGCATGTCGTCGATGAGGCGGTCGTACTCCGCCTTGGACCCGTCGGCCCACGCCACCTTGGCGGGCTGGGTCAGGCTCGCGACCTCATCCACCCACGTCTCCACTCGCTGCGTACCGCTCATGGACGATTCCCCCCTCACCGGAGTTGGAGTGTAGTGACCATACTCACCGCGGGATGTTCGCCTGTCAACGATCGGTGGAACCGATCGGGCGGCCCCGGGAAGTGCCGTCCGCGGACAGCACGTGCTGCCACGATCGAGTGCAACGCAAGTGCCATGGAGACCGGGACGGGAACCCACGGGAAAGTAATCAACGGCCGCGCGGCCAAGTGCGCACGACGGACCGGATGGGGTCGAATTTTCCGAGAAACTCTCGACATCGGGCGCCGGGTGGCGACCCCGGCAGGCCCATCAGGCGCGTGGCAATCCCGTCGGGCGCAGGCGCTGTCCGATCTCGTTGACCAGGTGATTGAGCCGCTCGGCCGCCTCCTCCCGCTCCTTCTGGTGGCGCTCGTTCTCGGCACGCAGCTCACCCACGCTCTGACGGAGCTGGTCGCCCTGGCGCTCGGAGGTCTCCAGGCGGTTGCGCAGCTGCTCGTTCTCGTACGTTACCCCGCGGAGCCGCTCATTTTCACGATCCGACGCCTCGACCCGCTCCCGCAGGCGAGCCTGCTCGTGCAGGAGCTCGAGCAGCGAGGCGAGCTGGGTCTGGCCGGTCTCGAGCCAGCGTCGCACCTCATCGTGGTCGCGCCCCTGCTTCGACTCGGCACTGATCATTCGGTCCTCTCCTTTCGTACGAGTGGGTGGAGTGTAATCCAGTTGATGGCGCGATTTGCGCTCAATCCCGACCGAAGCGGCCCCGGCCCGGCCGGCTGCGCTCCGCCGGCGCTCGCGCCGCCGCCGCTCCGGCGAGCGCGGCGCGATCGCGACCCGCCGCTCGCCATGTCGGCGGTCGAGCAGGACCTCGACCTCGCTCGACTCTTCGACGAAGAGGCGGCGCATCCGCTCGACCAGCGACGGCCGATCAGCCCGCACCACCACGAGCAGGGGTTGCCGGGACGGGCTGCTCCACAGCCAGAACGACGTGCGCAAGAAGCGACCGGCCAGCAGCATCGTCAACCCGCTCCAGGCCCTGGCCCCTGACCGGCATCGGTCGGCTTTCCGAGCAGCCGCAGCCGGTGGGTCCAGCAGAGGCCACGCAGCTCTCGATCGTCTCCCGGGACGTCGATGGTGACCAGCAAGGCGGGCTTCTGCTCCTGCTGGCACCGCAGGCAGATGACTTTCAAGGCGTCCGATAGTCGGCAAACTCGGTGCCATGGGAAGGCGCTCGGGTGGCTGGGCATCTCCCGCAGGGCTAGCCGCACTACACCCACCGGTGGCGCAACGAAGATCACATTGCTGTCCGACGCTTATGCGTCTGGCCTGAACACACTACATGAGCCAAGGCCGTTGCCCTGCCGCGTGAGGTACGCAACGTGCGGCAGTCCTCGGTGGGAATCACTCGACCGTGCCTGGGCGAAGGCCCTCCATGACTAGGAACGAGCCTGCCCATGCCAGGAGAGCACGTCGGGCATCGCCTTGACATAATCGGGGGGTGGTCCTAGCATGCCGCCAACCCGCGAGGTGGCCACCATGAGTGAGTTCCACGACGAGTACTCGGAGTCTCTCGAGGGCGAGTTCCGCAAGCTCGAAGACGCGCTCTTGAGCGATGAGGTCCGGCTGCTCGGCCCGAGCGAGCCGATTCGCCTCGTCGCGGACGCCTCGGTGGCCGACGCGGTGACCCGGATGGTCGACAACCGGCGGGCCGGCGTGGTGATTGTGGACTCCGGGAGCCGGCTGATCGGCATCTTCACGGAGCGAGATCTGCTGACCCGGGTGGTGCGCCAGGGCCGTGACCTCGCGCAGACGCGCCTCGGCGATGTCATGACACCCGATCCGGAAGCCCTCGCGCTGGACGACCGGATCTGCTTCGCGGTCAACCGCATGTACGCGGCCGGCTACCGCACGGTACCGCTGGTCGACGCCGAGCATCGGCCGATCGGCATCGTCACCGTCAATGACGTGGTCGGCTGGCTGGCCCGGATCTTCCCCGAGGCGATCCTGAACCTGCGGCCGGGGGATCGGGTCAAGCGCCCCGCCCAGATGGACAGCGGCTAGACGAGAGCGCGCAGCTACCGCGGGCGGGAGAACGGCGAGCGGTACTCGAGCCGGTCGCGCACCTTGTTCAGCAGGCGCTCGACCGTGAACGGCTTGGCCAGGAACGCATCGACCGGGATCAATACGCCGGCCTCGCTGATCACTTCGGCGGCGCGCCCGGACATGAAGATCATCTTGGTGTCAGGACGGTTCGCGGCTACCCGGTCGGCGAGCTCCTTGCCGTTGATCCCGGGCATCATGATGTCGGTGAGCAGGACGTGGATCGCGCCGGGGTGCTGCTCGGCCAGGCGCAGGGCCTGCTCGCCGTCCTCCGCTTCCAGGACGCGATAGCCCGCGCCCTGCAGGATGTCACGGGCCAGGGCGCGCACCTGACTCTCATCGTCCACCACCAGAATTGTCTCCATTTCCGGCCTATTCTACCCCGCCCCAACACGTGGCGCGCCACGTTGGTTCCCGAGGACGGCGACCTTGACAGGCGCGGCCGGGCGGTCCTAGAGTCGTGGCGGCATGCGGAAATGGATCGGCGTCCTGAGTCTGGTCTGGCTGCTGTGGTCGGATCTGTCCATCATCGCCAAGGACAACGCGCTCGACTCGCTCGTGCTGCGCTGGCTCGCGGGCGTGCCCCGCTTCCAGACCGATCAGATCCTCGCGGGCACCTACGCCAGCGCGGACGAATGCAAGGCGGCGCTCGAGCGGCACATCGGAACGCTGAAGGCGATCAACGAGAGCTGGTCGTCGGAGCCGTTCGACGGCGGGCCGAGCTGGGGGACCATCCACTACTACCGTGACGGCCTCGTCTACGCGCGCGCCGATCTGCGCTGCGCGGAGCAGCCGTAGCCCGCCTGACGCGGTCAGCGCCCCGCCGGGGCGGGTAGTTCGGTTCGCGCCGGCGCCGGTGTCTCGCGAGCACCGCCGTCGAACACGTCCATCAGCCACGGCACCGTGATCACCACCACGATGGCCAGCACGATGAGGACCAGCGTGGCGCGAAACCACCCGGTCACGAAGATGCTGGGCGCCTCATAGCCGTCCGCTTCCCCTCGCAGCACGGCCAGCTCAGCGCGCAAATGCTCCTGCTCGGTCTCGAGCGTCTCGATGCGCGAGCGAAGCTGTCGCAGCGTCCCCACCACGTCGCGTGGCGATGGCCGTGCCGGGCGTCGCACCTCGGCGGCCGACCCGGTCTCCACCATGGCGGTCCTTCGCCGCCGGCGCGGTCGGTCGGGTCCGTGGCCGTCGCCGTTGCCGGTCAACACCAGCTGACGGTTGGAGGTGGCCGGATGGGCGACTTCGGGGCCGGCGGCGCCGTCGCCGGCACCCGGCTGGCCAACCACCGGCGGCCCACCGCCCGGCGGGGCCACCATCGCCATCGGGCGAGCCATCGCCCTGAGGTCGTCTCGAGACAGCGTCTGGATCCGGGCGAGCAGACTCTTGACCGCACGCTCCGACACCTGGTCAGCCAGCACCAGGCGGCTGTCGTCGCTGCCGTCGTCGAGGTAGGCGACCCAGTCCTTGAGGCTTCGCGTCCCGTGCCACGCAACGGTGAGGCCGCTGGCCTGCATGCGCTTCCGCCCCTCGATTTTGGCCAGCGGCTTGCGGGTGACCTCCATCCGAATCCCTTCCTCGCGCCTCGACAGGCCGGCGCGAGGCCCAAGAGTACGACTCTGGCCGGAGCCTGACAAGGGTTCGCCGCGTGGCAGTCCGTAGCTTTTACACGAGTGTCATGTAAAAGCTACACGACCTGACACTTACGCCCGGAAGCGCCGACCGTCACCCCCGCCTATTGTGGGAGAACGCACCAGGACAACCACTTCACGTCGTGGGTCGCGGGCCGATCAGTGGCACATCCGTTGCGTCCCGTCCCCCCGGAAAGACCTCGGCATGCCCCTCACATCCTTCACCGGTCTGCTCGCCGACGACCTCGCGGTCGACCTCGGGACCGCCAACACGCTCGTGTACGTGCGAGGACAGGGCATCGTCCTCAACGCGCCCTCGATTGTGGCCATCAAGGACGGGACGGTGCTGGCGGCCGGCCACGAGGCCAAGGCCATGCTCGGCCGCGCCCCCGGACACATCTCGGTTATCCGGCCGTTGCGCCACGGCGTCATCGCCGACTTCGACTCCACCGAGAAGATGCTCCACTACTTCATCAGCAAGACCCGTCAGCGCCGAAGCCTCGTGCACCCCCGAGTCGTGGTCACCGTTCCGTCGGGCATCACCCAGGTGGAGAAGCGCGCGGTGCGCCAGTCGGCCAAGCAGGCGGGTGCGCGCGAGGCGTACCTGATCGAGGAGCCCATTGCGGCCGCCCTCGGCGCCGGCCTACCCGTCGCCGAGCCGGGCGCCAACATGATCGTCGACATCGGCGGCGGCACCACCGAGGTCGCGGTGATGTCGCTGTCGGGCATCGTCTACTGCAAGTCGGTCCGCATCGCCGGCGACGAGATGAACGCCGCGGTGACCCAACACATCCGCAAGAACTACAGCCTGCTGGTAGGCGAGCGCCACGCAGAGGACATCAAGCTGCGGCTCGGCTCGGCGTACCCGATCCCGGGCGAGCACCTCACGATGGAGGTGAAGGGACGCGATCTCATCGTCGGCATTCCCAAGACCATCCTGGTCACCGGCGAGGAGATCCGCGAGTCACTACGCGAGCCCATCATGGCGATCGTGAGCGCGGTGCATACCTGTCTCGAGCAGATTCCGCCCGAGCTGGCCGCCGACATCGTGGACAAGGGCATCGTGGTGTCGGGCGGCGGCGCGCTGCTGCGCGGGCTCGATTCACTCCTCCACGAGCAGACCGGACTCCCCATCCGGGTGAGCGACGATCCCCTCACCTGCGTGGTGCGCGGCGCCGGCGCGCTGCTCGACGACGTCAAGCTTCTCGCTCGCGTCGCGCTGCCGGCTTGACGTGTAGTCGCCGCGGCGGCGGGAGCGGGGGGCAGGCCCTCGCCGGAACACGCTGAGCCGCGCTTCCCCGTCGCCACTCGATCGGGCCACGAGACGGAGCGCCTCACGCTTCGCTGACCCGCAGAAGACACGGTTCCGGCGAGGGCCTGCTCCCGCTCCCACCGCCGCTCCCGCTGCGCAGTTGCCTGGCCGCACGCGGCTCGCTGGTTGAACAACGGCCTCAGCCCATTTGCCGACGGCTAGCTCCTATCGCACGCGGCGCGCGTTTTCTATAATCACAGGCGAGCAGGAAACCAGGAGCACACTCCATGGAGGCCGCATGAAAGGCGTCACGCTTCCCACCGAGACCGTGTTCGTGATGGAGAATTCGCCGATCAAGTTCGGGCTGGGCGCCATGGACGAGATCGGCTTCGATGCCGGCCGCCTCGGCATCCGGAAGGCGCTCGTCTTCACCGACCGGCACGTGGCCGAGCTCGGCCTGCCCGAGCGCGTGCGCAACCTGCTGGAAGAGCAGGGCATCAAGGCCGACGTCTGGGACGGCGTGGAAGTCGAGCCGACCGATCGCTCCATGGAGGAGGCCGGCGAGTACGCGCGCAGCAAGGACTTCGACGGTCTGATCGCGGTGGGCGGCGGCAGCACCATCGACACCTGCAAGGCGGCCAACCTCCTCACCTGCTACCCGGCGCCGCTGCTGGACTACATCAACAAGCCGGTGGGCAAGGGCGTGCCGGTGCCCGGCCCGGTGCGCCCGCTCATCGCGGTGCCGACCACCGCGGGCACCGGCAGCGAGACCACCGCGGTCGCGGTCACGCACATCGTCGACCAGAGCGTGAAGGCGGGCGTCTCGCATCGCCTGCTGCGGCCGGCGCTGGGCGTCGTGGATCCGCTCAATACCCTCACCGCCCCGCCGGAGGTCACCGCGGCGGCCGGCGCCGACATCCTCACCCACGCCATCGAGTCCTACACCACGCGACCGTACAACGCGCGGGCGAAGCACCATCCGCCGGATCGCCCTGCCTACATCGGGGCGAACCCGGCGAGCGACATCTGGTGCGAGAAAGCGATGGAGTACGCGGCGCGCTATCTGCGGCGCGCGGTGCTGAACGGCCTCGACGTCGAGGCGCGGCTGCACCTGGCGCTGGCCGCGAACTATGCCGGCATCGGCTTCGGCAACGCGGGCGTGCACATTCCCCACGCGGTCGCGTATCCGATCGCGGGGCTCGTCCGCGACTACGTGCCGAGCGGGTACCGCACGCGCCACCCTCTGGTGCCGCACGGCATGTCGGTCATCCTGACCGCGCCCGCCGCCTTCCGGTTCACCTTCGCCACGTCGCCCGAGCGTCACCTGCGGGCGGCCGCGCTCCTCGGCGCGCCGGTCGCCGATCTCGACCCCGCGGACCAGCGCGAGGCGCTGCCTCGCGCCCTGCTGTCGCTCATGCGCGATGTCGGGATCCCCAACGGGCTGACCGCCATCGGTTACACCGAGCGTGACATCCCGGCCCTGATCGAGGGCACGCTGCGGCAGCCGCGCCTGCTGGCGGGCGCCCCGCGCCCGGTGGGCGCACCCGAGCTCGAGCTGATCCTCCGAGACGCGATGCAATACTGGGGCTGACCGGTCGGGGAGGAAGGCCCGCCGGTGACGCAGAACCCATCAGCCTGCTAGAGCTGGCCGGAGTCGCCCCACTCGGCGAGCAAGCTCTGGTAGGCGGGATCCTGGTAGCGGTCCAGGTGGAACGCGGGGGCGTAGCTCGGCAGCGGCCGCTCCGCGATGTAGTCGGCCAGCAGGTCCGCCGCTCCGTTCGAGGACATCATCCCGTAGCCGGAGAGCCCGCCGATCACATAGGCGCCTTCGAGCGGTAGCGGCCCCGCGAGCAGACGGTTCTCCTGCGTCTTGGTGTAGTAGCCGCCGTCCACGAAGCACTTCGGCAGCCGTGACAGATACGCACCGAGCCCGGGAATCGGCCGGCTCAAGCCGCGGAGCACGATCTCGGCATAGGCCGGATCGAACTCGACCGGGAAGCGCGCCTCCATCGGCTCGACGTCGTAGGTCCACACCCCCAGCATGATCGGGCTGTCGCCGCCGCCTTCGGGCCGGCCGTGCACGCCGGCCGGCATCTCGTCGAGCAGGTGGCGCAGCCCTTCCGTCTGCTCCAGCTCCTCGCGCTCGTCCGGCGACCACGGAAGCCGAACCGGATCCGTCCAGATCACCATCGGCGCGTGGCGCGGCACCACGCCGAGCGTGTCGTGGAAGGCCACCTTGGCGTGGCGCTCGCAGAACACCGGCAGGTCGACGCCCACCAGCCGCCCCACGTCGCGGACGTACGGGCCGGCCGCGTTCACGAAGCGGGGAGTTCCGATCACGAGGCGGCCGTCGCGGGCGGCCACCGAGACCGCGCTGACGCGTCCACCGGTGCTCTCCACGCGCTCCACCCGTCCCGGGAGCAGGCGGACGCCCCGCTCGCGGGCGCGCTCGAGCAGGTACATGCCGAGCTGCTGGCCGCTGAACCAGCCGCAGCGCCGGGCGTGGAGCAGCGCCACCGTATCCTCGGCGAGGTACGGGAAATGCCGGCGGATCAGGCTGCGGTCGGTGATGACGTCGGTGCCCGTCGGCTGATCCTCGAATCCCGCCGCCGGCGGCGGCCGGTAGTCGTCTCCCGGCGCGCGATGCACCCGCGCGGGACCGACGCCGAGATCGGCCGCCTCCCGAGCGGCCTCGACGTAACGATCCGCCTGCTCCGGTTGGGCGGTGGCGAACAGATAGCCCCGGCGGTTCATGACAAAGACGTTGGCGCTCTCCCGCGCCAGCTCTTCCATCAGGTCGATGCTGCGGTTCATCAGGGACACCATGGCGGTGCCCGGGCCGGGCCACCAGTTCCGGTAGGATTCGGCGGACTTGTCGCTGGTGAGCGACAGCGGCGGACCCTGGTCCACGAGCACGACCGACGTGATCCCGCGGCGCGTCAGGTGATACGCTGCCGCCACGCCGGCGATCCCGGCGCCACAGATGACGACCTCGGCGGTGGCATTCACAACGGGTCCGATGCTACCACCCCCCACCCCAGCTTTACACGGACAGTGTCAATCTGCCGACAGGGCTGACACCCATGACGCGGCGTAACTACGCGCGCTAGCGACCGTCGGGTTGGGGCACGTACATTGCTGGAGGCCGGGCCATGACCACGCCGAGACCGAACGACCGCCGTCGTCACCCGCGCACCGACGTCTCCTGGCTCGTGGTCGTGGAGGCCGGGAAGCGGAGATTCCTGCTGCAGACCATGGACATTTCAGCGCGCGGCGCCAAGGTGCGACCGAAGGAGCGGCTCGACATCGGCACGCCCGCGCAGCTACGCTTCCGTCCCCCGGACGGGTCGCCGTTCAACGTGCCCGCGCTGGTGTGGCGGGCCGACACCGACGGGCTCGCGTTCCTGTTCATGGGCGACATCCAGGATCGGCTGCGGCGGTTCGGCCGGCTCCTCGCGACCTGACCGCTCCCCGCCCTACTTCCTGAACCAGTCCCAGACCTTGTCCCACCAGCGACCGATCTGCTCGGTCACCCCGCCGTGCTCCACGCACGCGGGCGGCTCCGTCCCGGCGAGGAACACTTCGGTCGCGACCAGCGGGCAGTAGGGGGTGGCGGTCCGGCCGTTGGTGAGATCGATTTTTGCGCGGGTGATACCGGTTGGCTCCGGGAACGGACCGGCGGGATAGACGTCGAGCGCCTGCCGCATGAAGTCCGACCAGATGGGCAGCGCACCCTCCGCGCCCGACAACCCGGCTGGCGTGCCGTCGTCGAAGCCGACCCAGACCAGCGCGAGCAGGTTCCGCGAGTAGCCCACGAACCAGGCGTCGCGGCCCTCGTTCGTGGTGCCGGTCTTGCCCGCCACCGCGCCGGGAACGCCAAGCGCGCGGGCGGCCGCGCCGGTGCCTGCGTTGATCACGCCTTCGAGCAGCGACGTCATCAAGAATGCCTCCGGCGCCCCGATCACCGGGCGACTCTCGCGGCTCGCGCTCCACAGTGCGGCGCCGCTGTCGTCGGTTACGGTGTCCACCGCCCCGCCGGCCGGCGCCAGCCCGCCGTCGGCGAGCGGCAGGTAGGCGCGCGCGAGCTGGAGCGGGGTGATCTCGAAGACGCCCAGCGCCAGCGCCGGGACCGGCTTGAGATCGCCCTCGACTCCGAGCGTCCGCGCAGTCTCGATCACCGCGGGCAGTCCCACGGCCTGGGCGAGCCGCACCGTCGCGGTGTTGATGGAGCCCTCCAGCGCCCGCCGCACCGTCACCGGTCCCCGGTATCGCTCGTCGTAGTTCCGGGGCGACCACGGCTTGCCGTCCACCACCAGGGTGATCGGCGAGTCCTCCAGCATGGACGCGGCGGTGAAGAGCGGGCCGTCGCGCCGCGGCGTCACCGCGGCCAGGTACACGAACGGCTTGAAGGCGCTGCCGGGCTGGCGATACGCCAGCACCGCGCGGTTGAACTGGCTGGTGCGGTAGTCACGTCCCCCGACCAGGGCCCGGATCTGGCCGGTGGCCGGATCCAGCACGATCATGGCGGCCTGCAGCCGCTCCTCCTGGCTCTTTCGTCTGAGCCGGGATCGCGAGGTCTCGAGCCGATCGAGCCCCCTGACCACCGCGGCTTCCGCGATCCGCTGGAGCACCGGATCGAGCGTGGTGTACACGCGCACCCCGTGCTGATCGGACACCTCTACGTCGGGGGCGCGCTCCAGCTCGGCGCGCACGTAGTCCACGAAGTAGGGCGCGGTGAGCCCGTCGGCGGGTGCCTTCCGCACGCGCACCGGCTCCTTGCGGGCCTTGACGTAGTCCGCCTCCGAGATCTTGCCCAGATCCCGCATGCGAGCGAGCACGATGTCGCGCCGCTCCCGCGACCGATCCGGATTGCTCGCCGGTGAATAGCTGTTGGGCGCCCGGATCATCCCGGCCAGCAGCGCGGATTCGGCCAGCGTCAGCTGGTGGACCTCCTTGCCGAAGTACGCGCGCGCGGCGGCGCCGATTCCGCGCACCGCCGACCCGCCGGCCTGCCCCAGGTACACTTCGTTGAGATAGGCCTCGAAGATCTGGTCCTTGCTGTAGCGCCACTCGAGCGCGGTGGAGAGCAGCGCCTCGTGGATCTTGCGGCTCAGGGTGCGCTCCGGGGTGAGCAGCCGGCTCTTGATGAGCTGCTGGGTGATGGTGCTACCGCCCTCGGCCACGCGGCCCTTCCGCACGTTCGTCCACATCGCGCGCAGGATCCCGCGTGGATCCACGCCGCCGTGTTCGTAGAAGCGCACGTCCTCGGTGGCGAGCACCGCGGCGCGCAGCGGGGCCGGCACGTCGGCCAGACGCACCGGGCGGATGCTCTCGCCCATGTCGGCGCCCGCGCTGGCCAGCAACTCCGGCGGCAGGGCGACGCTCTCGACCTCGGTCGCGCCCTGGCGGAGACGGGTGATGCGGTGGCCCGCGACGCTCAGGGTGATGCGACCGGTGGCGGTGCCGTTCACGCGGATCTCCCACGCGGAGTCCGTGCGCGAGAACTGGCCAGGCCCGCCCGCGCCCTGCGTCTCCCGGTAGCCCAGCCGGCCCAGGAGGCCCGCCAGATCGAGCGCCGAGACGTTGACGCCGGCGCGCAGGACCGGAGGAGCCGCGTAGAGAAGCGTGGACCGGCGCGCCTCGACCCGCTCGAAGCGGGACAGCGCGCGGGCCGCGTACAGGGCGATGCCGCCGACGGACACGACGATCAGCCCCAGCAGGACCGCCGCGACGAAGCTCAGGCGGCGCATGCGCCACATCCCGCCGCCGAAGCCTACGCGCGTCATGGAGCCAGGAGCTAGGACCCGGCGCGTCCTCGCAGGGTGACCATCACCAGGCGGGCCACCTCGGAATCACCGGCGAGCTCCACGACCACGAAGTCACCGGGCCGGATGTCCGAGAGCGTGATCGTACTCTCCAGGAACGAGTCGGTGAGGTCGCGGCCATCCTGGTTGCGCTGAGACAGCAGCACCACCGCTTGGGGAGGCACCTGCACGCGGAGGGCGCCGCGCTCCGCGTTCGCCCGGAACTCGTCGAGCACCAGCGTGCGCGACTGCGGGTCGACCGCGAGCACGGTTCCTGCTCGCCGCTCTCCCGCCCACGCGGGGTGGCCCAGGCCCGTGACGAGCAGCGCGAGGAGGGCCAGGCCGGCCGCGAGCACGAGACACGCGACCGGCCGCGACCCGCAATCGTCTGCGACGCTCACGACTTCGGCGCAGCGGGCGCCGCCACCTCGGCCGCCTTCAGCCGGCGGACCAGCTCGGCGTAGGAGGAGGTCTGGATGATCTTCTCGAACTGCGTGCGGTAGTTGTTGATCAAGCTGATGCCCTCGACCACCACATCGTACACGAGCCATCGATCTCCTCTCTGCTGCATGCGGTAGTCGATGGGGATCTCGGTACCCTGCTTGGTGACGAAGCGCGTGCGCACCGAAGCCACCGCCCCGTCTATGCTCTCCCCGGTATACGTGATGCGCTCACCGCTGTAGCGCTCGATCTTGGAGATGTAGGCGCGCTCGATCAGATCGCTGAACAGCGAGGTGAACTCCTGCCGGTCCTTCTCGGCGAGCGGCTGCCAGTGACGCCCGAGCGCGCGCTTGGCGGTCTCGCCGAAGTCGAACACCGTCTCCGCCTCGCGCCTGATCGCGGCCCGGCGCTCCTTCTCGCGTCCCTGGGCCTTCAGGGCCGGGTCCTCCAGGACCTTCACGATCTGGTCGACCGCCCCCTTCAGCTGCTCGGTCGGAGCCCCGGCGTCCGCCGACGCCGGGGCCCAAGCCAGGAGCCCGGTCAGCACCACCTGCGCCAGTCGCGAGATTCGGAGGGAAGCCATGCCTCAAGCGGCTCGAGGATAGCCCGGATCCACCTCGATCCGATCCTCGATTCGGAAATCGTCCCGGCTCCGGGCCATCTCGCGCCGGGCCACCCCGAGGGCCGCCTCGCGTAGCTCCGTCTTCGGGACGGAGCCGCTGATCTCAAGCGTGAGCGGTGTGCCGCTCCAGAGCGGGACGTGGGCGGTCGGGGTCAAGGGCAAGCCCGACAGCGTCGCATCCATCAGGAGCGCATCGGAGATCCTCGCCTGGGCCGCCACCGCCTCCTCCTCACGCTTGCGCTTGAGATCGTAGAGCTTCACGGCGATCCCGAGCAGCACGACCAGGGCCAACATCGCAGCGACGACGATGATTTCCATGGTAGGCACCTCCTGAAATCACCGCAGATTGCATCGCACATGCCACGAAATCCCGGCGCGCCCTCACTCCAAGTGGTCGCTACTCCGAGGACGCGGCGTCGGATCGGTCGCCCCGACTGGTAGTAATTTCCGCTCGGCCATGTAAAGCCTACATCCAGTAAAGCCACCCGGGGCCAGTAAAGCCACCCGGGGCCGTGCGCCACGCTTCATCCCACGCCGGGCTCGCTCAGCACGAACCGGGCGACGTCGCCCAGCCTCTGGCGGGAGTCCATCGCCCGCCGTCGCAGCCACTGAAAGGCCTCCTCCTCGCTCAGGTGGCGGTCGGTCATCAACTTGCCCTTGGCCTGGTCCACGATCGGCCGCTCCGAGCGGGCCCGCTTCAGCCGCCGAAGATCCCGGAACCGCGCGAGAGCCAGATCCAGGGTGGGCGCCAGCTCGGCCGGGCGGAGCGGCTTCAGCAGGAAGCCCATCACGCCAGCCCGGTTCGCCTGTTTCACGAGCGCCGCCCCGGTGTCGCGCGTGTAAAGCACCGCCGGGCAGTCAACGATCGCCGTGATCCTGGGCATCAGCGCCGGCTCGCGGCGCCCTGACAGGCTCGGCGCCATGATCAGCACGTCGGGCCGCGTCTCGCGCATGAGCTCCACCGCGTCCAGCCGCAGCGGCGCCTCGACCGCGACCGCGCCGCCCGCGTCCTCGACGGCCGTCCGCAGACTGGCGCGCGACGCCGCATCGCCCTCGAGCACGGCCACACGCCAGCGCGGTGAAGCGCCCTGGAACACCCGGCTGATGATTCGCATCGAAGGCCTCCCGGCCGGCCGCGTCGCAACCGCCATGCCAGCCCCTGGGATGTGCGTGCATGCTGATCAGCGTGAGCACTCTCCGGAGAACAGGGAAGGAATTGCCAGCGGGGGGCGGGAAAATTTATCCAGCGGTGCCCGAAGGCACCACACGCGGCGCGGACAGTCGGGCATGGAGTGCCCGACTCCCAAGTCCGCGTCGCTGCTCATCTCGTGGCACGCCCTTTGCCTGCTCGGTCGGCCATGCTCAGGCTCAAGGGTGAACCCGACGATTCGATGGCCGACTCAGAACACGACGACCTCCGGTCCGATGAGCTCCGGGACACGCCGGGGGACCACCCCGCGTTCGAGTCGCGATCGCTTCCCGACAGGGACGACTTCGACGAGGGACTCGAGGACGACGAGGGCGACGGTGGCTGGAGCCTCCTGGGCGACACTTCGGGCCTGGCCATCGCCGCGGCCTCGTTCGTCCCGACGTTCCTGATCGTCTTCTTCGGCGTGCCGTACCTGCTGGGCGAGCCGTCGCAGGCGACGACGTCCAGTCCGCAGCCCACGGTCGCGACCGCCCCGATGCCCGAGCCCGAACCGGGCTGGTCCCTGGGCACTTCGCTGTCGGAGGCGCTGCGCGGCGGCCCACTCGAGCGGCTGGTGGCACCGACGCCGAGCGCACCGGCATCGGCGCCATCGCCAACCACGCCGCCGCCTCAGGTCGCATCGAAGGCCCCCCAAGCGAGTGCGCCTGAAGCGAAGGCGCCGGAGCCGCCCGCCGCCGCGCCGGCACCGGCGGCGCCTGTTCCCACGCCGGCCCCGGCCACAACGACACCCTCGACGCCTCCCCCGGCAGCGACCGTGCCCGTCCCGGACAAGAGTCCGTCGCCCGACGCGGTGACGCGCGAGACCAAGGCGGCGAGTGCCCCGGCAGACGAGGCGCGCTCACGAGAGCCGGTCGGAGAGCCCATGCCCGGAACCGGCGGCAACGGCTCGCGAGGCTCCTCCGGCTCGGACTCCTCCCCGTCGCTCCCTCCGGCCGCTCAGCGCGTGCCCGAGCCCGAGCGCAAGGTCACGACCTCCTCGAAGCCCGTGGTCGAGCCCCGCAGGGCGCCGACGTCGCGTCACGCCGTGGCCACGCCGGACGTCCCACGCGCGCAGAGTGAGTCCCGCAAGTCGTCGGGCGACTGGACGCCGGCGGCGGCGTTCGCGGACCGCGAGGCAGCCGCCCGGCTGGCCAGCAGCATCGAGCGGCAAGGGTACCCGGTGGAGATCCGGCAGGAAGCTTCGTCCACCCGGCCATGGGTCGTGTGGATCGGCAGTCAGCCTAGCGGCGGCGGCCGCCGCCGCTAGGCCGGCAGTCCTTCAGGCCCGCTTCAGCGCCTCCCGATCCGCCTGCAGCTCCCGCCAGCGGCGCGCCTTGTTGTGCAGTGTCTTGGGCGTGGTGCCGAGGATCTCGGCGGCGCGGGTCTTGTTGTTGTTCACGGACTGCAGCGTCCTCAGGATCAGCTCCCGCTCGCCGTCGTCCAGCGTGGTGCCGACCGGCAGCACGACGACGTTGGCGCGCTCGGCCTTTGGGGCGCCGAGTGGCGCCAGCGGCAGGGTGTCCGGAGTGATCAGGCCGCCCTCGCACGACACGACGGCCCGCTCGACGACGTTGCGGAGCTCGCGCACGTTGCCGGGCCACGAGTGCCCGCCCAGGAGCCTCAATCCGGCCTCGTCCAGCCCGCGCACGGACCGGCCGTACTTGTCGTTGAACTCGGCCACGAACGCCTCGGCGAGGAGCGGAATGTCCTCGGGCCGGCGGCGCAGCGGCGGCAGCGGAATCGTCAGCACGTTGACCCGGTAGTAGAGATCCTCCCGGAACGCGCCGTCCTGCACCGCCTTCAACACGTCCTTGTTGGTGGCGCAGATCACCCGCACGTCGACCGAGACCTCGTCGTGGCCGCCGATGCGGCGCACCTGATTGTCCTGGAGCACACGCAGGTACTTCGCCTGCAGGTTCGAGCTCATCTCGGCGATCTCGTCGAGGAAGATCGTGCCGCCGTCGGCCAGCTCGAAGTAGCCGGGCCGCCGCGCCATCGCGCCGGTGAAGGCACCGCGCTCGTGGCCGAACAGCTCGCTCTCCAGGAGCGTCTCCGGGATGGCCGAGCAGTTGACGGCGACGAAGGGCCCTTTCGCGCGCGGCGAGAGCTGGTGGATGGTGCGCGCGGCCAGCTCCTTGCCGGTGCCGGTCTCGCCCAGGATCAGGACCGGGGCCGGGCTCGGCGCCGCCATCTCGATGAGGCGGTAGACCTCCTGCATCGCCGGGCTCACACCGAGCAGGGGCCCGAGACCGCGCGTCTCCTTGAGCTGCCGCCTCAGCACCGTGACCTCCCGGTTGACCTGCACCTTCTCGACCGCCTTCTCGACCAGGACCCGGAGCCGCCGCGGATCGACCGGCTTGGTCATGTAGTCGTAGGCGCCCTCCCGCATGGCGGACACCGCAGTCTCGATCGACCCGTGGGCGGTCAGCAGGATGACCGCCACGTCGGGCACCGCGGCCACCAGGGGCTTGAGCAGCCCGATGCCGTCGATCACCGGCATGATCATGTCGGCGATGACCACCGAGGGACGGAAGGCGGGAGCCCGCTCGAGTGCGTCCTTGCCGTCCACGCACTCCTGGACTTCGTACCCCCACATGGTCAGCAGCGCAGCGAGGCCGCTGCGCCCGGACTCGTCGTCGTCGGCAATCAAGATCCGATGCTTCATGGCTTGTTCCCCTTTGTCGGGAAATGTGCGTGAGCTATCCGGTTGAACCGTCGGCCCGGCTGGAAGCAACTGATGTGCCCGCCCCCAAGGACCCATGCGCCTCAGGCAACGAGTACATATTCGGCCTTTGGTTATAGCCACGGTCCTGCGAGCGCACATGATACGGGGAATTTGACGCGTCCGCCAGAGGCCGGAAGATATTACCGTGTAACAGCGACCTACCCGCTGCTCCAATCGAGGTCGATCAACGCCAAGCCGGTCGAAGGGTCCGTCCGACGGCGGAGCGTGGCCGGAGACTCCATCAGGGTGACCTCCAGCGTCGGGTCGACGCTTCCGCCGAGCAGGTGTCCGCCCAGCGCGGTGCCGTCGGCCCGGCCGACCACCACGTGGGCATGGACGCGCGGCTCGCCTTGATCGAGCGCGATGTTGCCAAGGAGCGAGACGACCTCCACCTGCTCCCGGATCACCCGCCGGACGTAGTCGCGGCGCGAGCGGTCGAAAAAGCCGAGCGTGACGCCCGAGAAGGCCCCGATGCCGCTCAGCGAGGCGGCCCGCAGATCGAAGCGCTTGGCCGCCGCCGTGAGCGCCTCGACGGGGTCGTCGTGCTGATCGCACACCAGCACGAAGGTCCGCCGCCCCTCCACCTCCTCCAACGGTCGGATTCTCATGGCATCGCTCCTCAGGCCCGCTCGGCCACCGCCGTCTTGTCGCGCTTGCGGAGGCCGACCAGACAGGCCACCAGCACACCGGTCATCACGGTCAGCAGCCCGAGCTCCATGAGCGCCCATTTGAGCGCGCGCTCTCCCTCGTCCATCAGGGTGCCGAACTCGGCGGTGATGACCAGGATGCGCCGGACCGCGGCGATCATGGCCACCAGCAGGAACGGCTCCGGAACCAGCAGGTGTTCCCGGAACGAGACCTGCACCGTGTACAAGATCTCGATGATCATCAGGATCAGCAGCAGCTGGTCCAGCACCGCGACGAACCCGGTGCCGATGGCGCCGCCCAGCAGGCTCCGCGTGAAGCTGAGCCCCGCATTCACGAGCAGCGCCCCCGCCCCGATCGCCAGCATCACGCCCAGCCCCACGTAGAGCACGTCCTCCACCTGAGTGAAGGACTGCGCGATCCGCTCGCGCAGATCCGTGGCTCGGGCACTCCTCATATCGACCGTTGCATCGGCAAGCGCTGTGCCAGGCGGGCCGCCGACGCAACGGGAGGAGAATGCGGACGCGCGCCACGGCCGCTCCGCGGTGCCGCCCGCGCGGCGGTAAGCATTACCGGCGCCGAGTCGGTAACGTCGACCGCCGCGGTGCCCCGCGTCGCCTTTCTGGCGCCTTGTCCGCGTGATACCGTGAGGTCGATCGACCATGCTCTCCTGGAGGCGGCAACCATGACCGACATGTGGGGCGATCTCGTGTGGACCGCGCTCGCGGACCTCAAGACGAGGCTCCTGCTCGTGCTGCCGGGGATCCTCGCCATGCTCACCCTCACCGTGGTCGGCCTCGCGGCGGCGTGGCTCGGGGCGCGAGTGATCCGGCGCCTCGGGCAGGCAGTCGCCTTCGACCGCCGCGCAGAGACGTGGGGCATCGTGGCGGCCCTCCATCGCGCCGGAGTGCGCAAGCCGCCGTCCGAGGTGCTGGGCCTCATCGTGTTCTGGAGCGTGCTCGTGCTCTTCCTTCCCGTGGCGATCGACGCGCTCGCGATCCCGGGCAGCGGCCGGCTCACCGAGTTCGTCTTCTCCTGGGTCCCGCGCGTCCTGGGCGCGGCCCTCATCCTGCTCGTGGGCTGGCTGGTGGCGAACTTCCTCGGCGAGGGCGTGCTGATCGCGGCGGTCAACGCACGCGTGCCGGAGGCGCGGCTGCTCGCCCGGGCGATCCGCTGGGGCGTGCTGCTCTTCGCGAGCGCGACCGCGATCACCCACCTGGGCATCGGCAAGGAGATGGTGCTGGTCGCCTTCGGCATCACCTTCGGGGGGCTGATCTTCGCGCTCTCGCTGGCCTTCGGCCTGGGAGGGCGCGGGCTCGCCCGGCAGATTCTCGAGAGGCACATCCGCAACCGGGAGCCGCACCCGCGCGAGACCCTCACCCATCTCTAGAGAGCGCCGCCGATGAACAGGGGCTCGGCTGATCAAAGAGCGCCAGATGCGAGGCGGCGCCCGCGGGCCGCACGCGCGGCGTGGTCGTTCCACGTTGAGCGCGCGGCCGAGGGCGCCAACGACGCACACGCGCCTTTTTCATCAGGCGGCTAGGCCGCATGATCGACGCCGGCGTGCTGTACCAGCAGGCGGTGGCCGCCCTCCGCCGCGGCCGGCGGGCCACCTACCGTCTGCAGCTCGGCAGCGCGCTCGGCTTCGAGGCGGTCGCCGGCCTCGGCGACTACCTGGACGCGCTCGGCGTCAGCGACGTGTACCTCTCCCCGTGCTTCCGTTGCGGGCCCGGCAGCTCCCACGGGTACGACGTCACCGACCACAACGCATTCAACCCGGAGCTCGGCAGCGCGGCCGACTTCGACCGCATGGCCACCGAGCTGGCCGCGCGAGGCCTGGGCGTGATCCTCGACGTGGTCCCGAACCACATGGGGATCGCGGGCGACGCCAACCCGTGGTGGCTCGACGTGCTCGAGAACGGACCCGCCTCGCCGCGGGCCGAGTTCTTCGACATCGACTGGACGCCGGTGAAGCCCGAGTTGCGCGACCGGGTGCTACTCCCGATCCTGCCCGACCAGTACGGGCGCGTGCTCGAGTCGCAGCAGCTGCAGCTCGACCTGAGCGACGGCGCCTTCCACCTTCGCTACGCGGGTGCGCGGCTGCCCATCGCCCCCGACACCTACGCCACGGTGCTGAGCGATCGGCTGGACGCGCTCGGCCAACGGCTCGGCCCCGAGGACGCGGCGCTCCAGGAGCTGCGCAGCATCGTGACCGCGCTCGAGCACCTGCCGTCCCGGACCGAGACCGACCCGCGTCGGATCGAGGAGCGGCTGCGCGAGAAGGAGATCGTCAAGCGCCGCCTCGCCGCCCTCACCAAGGAATCGGCGGAGATCCGCGAGCACCTGGAGGAGACGGTCCGCCGATGGAACGGCGTCCCCGGCGATCCGGCGAGCTTCGACGCGCTCGACGGGCTGCTGTCCGAGCAAACCTACCGTCTGGCCGACTGGCGCGTGGCGGGCGACGAGGTCAACTACCGGCGCTTCTTCGACGTGAGCCATCTCGCCGCCATCCGCATGGAGCGCCGCCCCGTCTTCGACGCCACCCACGAGCTGGTGCTGCGCCTGGTGGGCGAGGGCAAGGTCAACGGGCTGCGCGTCGACCACCCGGACGGGCTCTACGCCCCCGGTGAGTACTTCCGATGGCTTCAGGAAGGCGCGCTCATCGCCACCGCTCGTCGACTCCTGCCCGCGATCGGGGAGACCGAGACGGAGGCCCTCGCTGCCCTCCACCAGGCGCGCGCGGCCGATCACGCCGCCGGCGCGGAGGCGCGGCCGATGTGGATCGCGGCCGAGAAGATCCTGGGCTCGCGCGAGGAGCTGCCCGAGTGGTGGACGGTGGCCGGCACCACCGGTTACGACTTCCTGGCCTCGGTCAACGGCCTGTTCGTGGACCGGGAGACCGCGCGCCAGATGACCGCGGTCTACTCGCGATTCGTCGGCGACACGACCTCGATGGACGACCGCGCCTACGAGGCCAAGCGCCTCATCATGCAGGTGTCGATGGCGAGCGAGATCACCCAGCTCGGCCACCATCTGGATCGCATGTCGGAGCGCAACCGCCTCTCCCGGGACTTCACGCTCGCGAGCCTCATCCGCGCGATCCGCGAGGTGGTCGCCGCCTTCTCCATCTACCGCACCTACGTGGGCGACGAGGGCGGCGAGCCGAGTCCGCGCGACCGCGGCTACATCCAGGCGGCGGTGACCGAGGCGCGGCGCCGCAACCCCACCGTGAACGCGTCGGTCTTCCGGTTCCTCCACGATGTGCTGCTGCTCCGCTACCCGGGCGGCCGCGATCCGGACGCGCAGGCTGCCCAGCGCCACTTCGCGATGCGCTTCCAGCAGACCACCGGCCCGGTCACCGCGAAAGGCGTCGAGGACACCGCGTTCTACGTCTACAACCGGCTGGTGTCGCTGAACGAGGTGGGGGGCGATCCCGCGCGCTACGGCGAGCCCGCGGCCGCCTTCCACGACAAGAACGCGCGCCGGCTCGCGCGCTGGCCCGAGTCGATGCTGGCGACGTCCACCCACGACACCAAGCGCGGCGAGGACGTGCGCACCCGCATCGACGTGCTGTCGGAGGTGCCGGCGACGTGGGCGTCCGAGGCGCGGCGCTGGCGCGGGATCGCCCGGCGCTTCAAGACGGAGGTGGACGGCCAGCCGGCCCCCGACAGCAACGACGAGTACCTGCTCTACCAGACCCTGATCGGCGCCTGGCCCGCGGGCGATGAGGAGCCGATCGAGGCTTTTACCGCGCGGGTGATCGCCTACATGGAGAAGGCCACCAAGGAAGCCAAGCGACGTACCAGCTGGGTGAACCCGAACGAGCCGTACGACGCGGCGGTGCGGAGGTTCGTCGCGGGCGTGCTCGAGCCGGATGGATCATTCCTCTCCTACTTCCAGCCGTTCGCGCGGCTGGTCGCCGCGCACGGCGCGGTGAACTCGCTCGCCCAGACACTGCTCAAAGCGGTCGCGCCCGGCATCCCGGATTTCTACCAGGGCACCGAGCTGTGGGATCTCTCGCTGGTCGACCCGGACAATCGCCGCCCCGTCGAGTTCACTCGGCGACGAGAGCTGCTCGAGGGACTGCGCGCTCGCATCGCGGCCGCGGGGCCGGACCTGACCGGCCTCTGCCGGGAGCTGCTCGACCGTTGGGTCGACGGGCGGGTCAAGCTCTACCTGACCCACCGCGCGCTCACCCTTCGCCGCGAGCGGGCCCAGCTGTTCGCGGTGGGCGCGTACCAGCCCCTTGCCGGTGCCGGCCAGTACGCCGCCCACGTCGTCGCCCTGGCGCGGCGCGAGGGCCGCGACGCGGTGATCGCCACGGTCCCGCGCCTGACCGCACGGCTCGCCGGGCTCACCGGCTCCTTTCCGCTCGGCGAATCGGTCTGGGAGCACACCTGGGTCGCGGTCAGCCCGGACCTGGCCGGCGTCTACCGCGACCGCTTCACCGGGCTCACGCTCGAGACCGAGGTGCGGGACGGGACGCCGGCACTCGCCTGCCCCGCGCTCTTCGGTCACTTCCCGGTCGCCCTGCTGGAGCGGCAGGGGCCTTCGGCATGAGCACGAGCCCGGCGGCTCGGCGCGCGCACGCGATGCCGTTCGGGGCCACGGTGCGCGAGGACGGCAGCACGCGCTTCCGTCTCTGGGCGCCCGGGGCGGCGCAGGTCGAGGTGTGGCTCGAGGAGCCGGGGCGCGCCATCGCGATGCCGCGCGACGCGGGTGGCTGGGCCGAGTACGTGACGCAGGAGGCTCCTCCGGGCACGCGCTACCGGTATCGCATCGACGGCGAGATGCTGGTGCCCGATCCGGCCGCCCGATTCCAGCCCGGCGACGTGCACGGGGCGAGCGAGGTCATCGATCCGCTGGCCTACGCCTGGCGCGACTCCGGCTGGCGCGGCCTGTCCCCCGAGCGGCTCGTGTTCTACGAGCTCCACGTGGGCACCTTCACGCCGGCCGGCACCTACGCGGGCGTGATGGAGCGCCTCGATCACCTGCTCTCGCTCGGGGTCACCGCGATCGAGCTCATGCCCTTGGCGGACGCCCCCGGCCGAAGGGGCTGGGGCTACGACGGCGTGCTGCTCTACGCCCCCGAGTCGCGCTACGGCCGCCCGGAGCACCTCAAGGCGCTCGTGGACGCCGCACACGAGCGCGGCCTCGCCGTCTTCGTCGACGTCGTCTACAACCACTTCGGCCCCGAGGGCAACTACCTGCACCGCTACGCGTCCGGCTTCTTCACGCCGCGCCACCGCTCCTTCTGGGGCGACGGCATCAACTACGACGGCCCCGGCTCAGAGGTGGTGCGCGCGTTCATGATCCACAACGCGCTCTACTGGCTCGAGGAGTACCACCTGGACGGCCTGCGCCTGGACGCGGTCAACGCGATCGTGGACGACTCGCCCACCCACCTGCTCGTCGAGCTGGCCCGCGCGGTGGCCGACGGGCCCGGCCGCGAGCGCTCGGTGCACCTGGTGCTGGAGAACGGGGCCAACGAGGTGCGCTACCTGGAGCGCGCGGCGCGCGGGCGCCCGCTCTACCAGGCGCAGTGGAACGACGACGTCCACCACGCCCTGCACGTGCTGCTCACCGGCGAGGCGGGCGGCTACTACGAGGACTACCAGCCCCCGCTGCCGCACCTCGGGCGCTGCCTGACCGAGGGCTTCGCCTTCCAGGGCGAGCGGTCGGCGTATCGCGGCGACCTGCGCGGCCAGCCCAGCGGGCACCTGCCGCCCACCGCGTTCGTGAGCTTCCTGCAGAACCACGACCAGATCGGCAACCGCGCGCTGGGCGAGCGGATCACCGCGATCGCTCCGCCCGAGGCGGTGCGCGCGGCCACCGCGGTCCTCCTGCTCTCGCCCGCGCTGCCGCTTCTGTTCATGGGCGAGGAGTGGGGCGCCCCCGAGCCGTTCCTCTTCTTCACCGACCTCGGACCGGATCTGGGCCCATCGGTGGCGGAGGGTCGGCGGCGCGAATTCGCCCGCTTCCCCGAGTTCGCGAGCCCCGCGGTGCGCGAGCGCATTCCGGATCCGCAGGCCGAAGCCACCCATGCGCGCTCCGTGCTCGATTGGACGCGGCTCGTGACGGCGCCGCATCGCGAGTGGCTCGGCTTCCACCGCACCCTGCTGGAGCTCCGGGCGCGCGCGATCGTCCCGCTGCTGTCCGGCGAGCCGGTGCCGGCGGCGGGCTGGAAGGCCGTCGGCGACACCGCGCTCGAGGTCTGGTGGGGCTTTCCGTCCGGTGTGCTGCGCCTGGTGGCCAACATGGGGCCGATCGCGGTCTCGTACCAGGGGCCGGGGCCGGAGTGGGGCCGACGGCTCTACGCCCTGGCGCTGCCGGACGGCGCGTGGACCGCGCTGCCGCCCTGGAGCGTGGCGGTCTATCTCGCGGAGGCGCGGCGGTGATCGTCGATCGCCTGCCGGTACACGTCCAACGTGAGCGCGGCGATGCGCTCCCACGAGAAGTGCGCCTCGACGCGCCGGCGGCCCGCCTTCCCCATGCCCCGGGCGCGCGCCGGGTCGGCCAGCGCGGTCCGCAGCCCCTGCGCCAGTCCGGCGACATCGCCGGGCTCGACCAGCCAGCCGGTCTCGCCGTCCACCACCACCTCCGGGATGCCGCCGACGCGACTGGCCACCACCGGCGTGCCGCAGGCCATCGCCTCCAGGTTGATGATCCCGAACGGCTCATAGATCGACGGGCACACGAACACCGCGGCGCGGCTGTAGATCTGCACGACCTCCTCCACCGGCAGCATCGCGTTGATCCAGCGGACCTCCGGCCGGCCGTCGACCGCGGCCTGCACGCGGCTCAGCAGCTCGGGGGTGTCCGGGCTGCTCGCGCAGAGCACGAGCTGCACGCCCTCGGGCAGCTGGCGCGCGGCCTCGAGCAGCTGAAAGATGCCCTTCTGCTCGCTGATGCGCCCCACGAACAGGGCGTAGGGCTCGCGCACCCCGTACCGGTCGAGCGCGTCGCGTCGCTCGGTGCGCACGAAGGCGTGGGCGTCGACCCCGTTGTGCAGCACCACCACGCGCCCGGGATCCACGCGGAAGTTGGCCAGGATGTCCGCGCGCATCTGCTCGGACACCGCGATCACGCGGTCGGCCCGCTCCACGGCCAGGCGCTCGGCCCAGCTCGAGACCACGTAGCCGGTGCCGAGCTGGTCGGCCTTCCAGGGCCGCAGCGGCTCCAGGCTATGCAGCGTCACCACGAGAGGCAGGCCGTGGATCGCCTGGGCCAGCATGCCGCCCAGCCCCACGTACCAGGTGTGGGTGTGGACGACATCGGCCCGCACCGGATCGCGCACCATCGCGAGCCCGACCGAGAGCGCCTCGAGCGCGGGGGCATAGGGCACCTCCGCACCGCCGGCGAGCCGCTCCCACGACCGATAGCCGTGGACGGTGAGGTTGGGAGCGGATTGCTCGTTGTCCCCGAAACAGCGCACCTCCACCGACGCGCGCCGGGCGAGCGCGCGGCTCAGGTGGTCGACCACCACCCCCGCGCCGCCGTACACGTGCGGGGGATATTCACGGGTCAGCAGCAAGACGTTCACCGGTCCCGTCCTCCGGGAGAGCTTACCGCATGAGCGCGACCCAGCCCTTCGTCTTCCTCGGCTGCCTCGAGCTGAACGAGCTCTTGCCCCAGGAGGCCCACGACGCCCGCGAGCTGCTGGAGCAGGTGACCCACGTGCCGATCGAGTCGATCTTCTGCCACACCTCGGCCGCGCTGCTGCATCGGCCCATCCTCGCCGAGGCGTATCCCAACGACTTCTCCCTCTGGGTCGGCAGCGAGGTGCGCGACGTCCGGCTGGCCGAGCGGCTGGCCGCCATCGACGCCTTCACCGCCGGGTCCATGGAGCGCGTGCGACAGGACATCATCGCCACCATCTCGGACCACCTGCAGCACCTGGGCGCGGCGCCCCCGCGCACGCAGGGCAAGCGCTTCCGGTTCTTCCAGCTGCACCTGGTCCCGGTGCCCACCGGGCATCAGGCCCGCACCCTGGCCGAGTTCCGGGATGCGCTCGCCGAGGTCGACGTGAGCGCGCTCTTCTACCACACCATCGCGGCGCGCTACCGCTCCGACCGCGGCCGCGGCGACTTCGCGGAGTGGGTCGGCGGCGCCCTGGGGCTGCCCGACCTGGCCGACCGGCTGGCCCACATCGACCCCCACGCGGGCAGCCTCGAGCGTATCCGCGACCGCCATCTGAGCGTGGTGAGCGACGCCCTCTCCGGGGAGGCCGCGTGATGGCCCAGGGCTCGCTGCTCAAGCTGGACGATTACCGGCGCGTGGCCCCCCGCGGGACGATCGATTTCCTGATGCGCACCGGTGAGCGGCTGCGCGGCAAGCGCCTGGTGCACGTGAGCGCCTCACGCTACGGCGGCCCGGTGGTCGAGGTCCTCAACCGGGTGGTCCCCCTGTTGAACGACCTGGGGGTGGAGACCACGTGGGAGATCACCCTCGGCACCGCGGACTTCGACCAGGTGAGCCGGGCAGTCGCCAAGGCCCTCGCGGGAACCGAGCAGGTCATCACCGAGCCGATGCTGGGCCGGCTGCGCGACACCGGCATCGACAACGCGCAGCGCCTGCAGCTGGACGCGGACCTGGTCATGGTGCACGACGCGCCCCCGCTCTACCTGGTGGAGCAGCGGAAGGAAGCGGCGCGCTGGCTCTGGCTCTGTCATCACGATCTGTCGGCGGCGCAGGCCCAGCTCTGGAACACGCTGCGCCCGGTGGTCCAGCGCTACGACGCCTCGGTGTTCTCGCTGGCCCGCTTCGCAGCGCCGCTCACGATCCCGCGCTTCATCGTGTACCCGTCGATCGACCCCCTGTCGGAGCGCAATCGCGAGATGACCCGCGCCGAGCAGGCCACCGTGCTCGACCGCCTGCGGGTCCCCCGCGACAAGCCGATCCTGCTGCAGATCGGGCCCTTCGAGCGGCAGCACGATCCCCTGGGCGTGATCAACGCCTACCGGCTGGTCAAGAAGCACCACGACGTGCGGCTGGTGCTGGCCGGCCCACCGCTGCCCCCCGGCAGTGACGGGCTGAGCGACGTGCAGGAGGCGGCCTCCCACGATGCCGACCTCTCGGTGGTGGTGCTGCCCCCCGACCCCCAGATCGAGCTGAACGCGCTTGAGCGGGCCGCCACGATCGCGATCCAGAAGCCGCTCAAGGCCGACTTCGCCATCGAGGTCGCCACCGCCATGTGGAAGGGCAAGCCGGTCATCGGCACCATCGCCGGTGGCATCCCATTTCAGATGGTGGTGACGGTGACCGGGTATACCGTGGAAACCGTGGAGGGCGCCGCGTTCCGCATCCGGCAGCTCCTGAGCAATCCGGAGATGATCGGCCGCATGGGCGCGGCCGGCCGCGAGCACGTGCGCCGCAACTTCCTGGTCACGCGCCACGTGAGCGACTATCTGGCGCTGCTCGCCCACCTGACGCGCTAGATGAATCCGGCCTTGCTCCCCGAGGACGCGCGCGCCGCCGTCGAGCGCATCGGCAGCGCCGACCTCGTGGTCGGCCTGGCCACCGCTGGCCCCGCGCCGGCGCTGGCCACGGTGGCGGCCGCGGTGCGGGCGGGCCTGGACACGCACTTCCCCGGCCAGTCCGCGGCCATCGCTCACGTCGATCAGGCGCGATCGGAAGAGACCACCGCCGCGGTGGCCGCCACGCTCGGCGACCTGCGCGTGGTGTCGGTCGGCTCCGGCACCGGCAAGAAGGACAGCCTCGACTGGTCCGCCGCGGTACACGCCGTCCTCACCGTGGGGCGTCTGCTCGAGGCGCGCGCGATCGTCATGCTCAACGCCGAGCTGGTCAGCATGACCAGCGAGTGGCTGCGCGGGCTCGCCGCGCCCGTGCTGAAGGAGGACTACGGGCTGGTGCTGCCGCTCTACCGGCGCTTCCGTTACGACGGCACCCTCACCCAGGCCCTGGTGGTCCCCCTGATCCGCAGCCTGTTCGGGCGACAGCTGGCGCACCCGATCGCCGAGGAGTTCGGCTGCTCCGGTGCGACGGCCGAGGCCCTCCTCAAGCAGCCGGTGTGGGAGACGGAGCTGGGTCGGCACGGGCTCGAGTTCTGGATCCCGGCCGCCGCCATCGAGCAAGGAATCACGGTGAGCCAGGCGGTGCTGGGCCCGCGCACGGTCGCGCCGTCGGCGCAGCCGCCCGCGCCGCTGGGGCCCACGGTGGGCCGGGTGGCGAGCGCCCTCTTCGCCATCGCCGAGCGATCCGAGCAGCTCTGGCTCGAGGTGCGCGGATCCGAGCCGGTGGTGAGCTTCGGCGTGCCCCCCGAGTCGCTGCCCGGCGGACCCGCGGTCGATCCCTCGCGCATGCAGGTGGGCTTCGTGCAGGGCGTCCGCGATCTGCTCCCGGTGTGGGAGCGCATCCTCGACCCCGACAACCTGGGCGAGGTGCTCGAGCTGAGCGACCGGCCCATCGATCGCTTCCGCTTCTCCGACCGCCTGTGGACCCGTGTGGTGTACGACTTCCTGCTCGCCTACCGGGCCCGCAACGTCTACCGCAGCCACGCCGCGCAGTCGCTGGCTCCGCTCTACCTGGGCCGCGCCGCCTCGGTGATCCTCGAGACCCAAACCCGCCCGCCCGCCGCCATCGCCCACAGCACGACCCGCCTGTGCGGCGTGTTCGAGGACGAGAAGCCCTACCTGGTGGATCGATGGCGGTGAAGCCCGCGCGCCGGCCGGTGGTGATCGAGCACGTGCGTCCGGCGGTGGACGACGGGCGCCATCCGGTCAAGCGGGTGGTCGGCGACAGCTTCACCGTGACCGCCGACATCTTCAAGGAGGGGCACGACCTGCTCGCGGCCCGGATCCGCTACCGGGCCCGCAACGCAAGCGCCTGGCGCGAGGCGCCGATGCGGCTGGTGGACAACGACGGCTGGGCCGGCGCCTTCCCCCTCGACTCCAACACGCGCTACGTCTACACGGTCGAGGCCTGGACCGACGTCTTCGGCTCCTGGGTCGAGGAGATGCGGCGGCGACTCACCGGCGGCCAAACCGATCTCACCAGCGAGCTGCTGGAGGGCGGCGGCCTGGTGCGTCAGGCGCGCGAGGCGGCCGACGGCGCCGACGCGGATGCGCTCGGCCGCACGCTCGACCGGCTCGCCGCCGCGACCTCGCGGGACCGCCGGCTCGACGTGCTGCTCGACGGCGAGCTGCGCCAGCTCATGTTCCGGGCCGCGCCGCGGGCCGATCTCACCCGCTACGACCGCGAGCTGGAGGTGGTGGTCGACCGGCCGGCGGCCGCCTTCGCCTCGTGGTACGAGATGTTCCCGCGCTCGCAGGGGCGCGTGGGCGGGCGGCACGGCACGTTCGACGACTGCATCGAGCGACTGCCCGATATCCGGCAGATGGGCTTCGACGTGGTGTACCTGCCTCCCATCCATCCCATCGGGCGCACCGCCCGCAAGGGGCCGGACAACACCCTGAACGCCAGCCCGAGCGACCCGGGCAGCCCGTGGGCCATCGGGGGGCCGGAGGGCGGCCACACCGCGGTGCACCCCGAGCTGGGAACCCTCGACGACTTCCGGCGCCTGGTGAAGGCCGCGCAGGGGCTCGGCCTCGAGATCGCGCTCGACTTCGCGATCCAGTGCTCGCCCGATCATCCCTGGGTGCGCGAGCACCCGGAGTGGTTCTACCCGCGGCCCGACGGCACCATCAAGTACGCGGAGAACCCGCCCAAGAAGTACCAGGACATCTACCCGATCAACTTCGCGAGCCCGGCGTGGCCCGCGCTCTGGGACGCCCTGCTGGCCGTGGTGCGCTTCTGGATCGACCACGGGGTGCGGACCTTCCGGGTGGACAATCCGCACACCAAGCCGCTCGACTTCTGGCAGTGGCTGATCCGCGAGGTCCAGGAGCGCGATCCGGACGTGATCTTCCTGTCGGAGGCGTTCACGCGGCCCAAGGTCATGCGCGCGCTCGCCAAGGTGGGCTTCACGCAGTCGTACACCTACTTCACGTGGCGCAACTTCAAGGAGGAGCTGACCGAGTACCTGGAGGAGCTGACCCGCTCGGAGATGGCCGAGTACTTCCGCGGCAACTTCTTCGTCAACACCCCGGACATCCTCCCCGAGGTGCTCCAGCGGGGCGGCCCGCCCGCCTTCCGCATGCGGGCGGCCCTCGCCGCGACGCTCTCGTCGGTGTGGGGCGTCTACAGCGGCTTCGAGCTCTGCGAGTCCGCGGCCCTGCCCGGCACCGAGGAGTACCACCGCTCCGAGAAGTACGAGATCCGGGTGCGCGACTGGGACGCCCCCGGCAACATCAAGGACTATCTCGGGCGGCTCAACGCCATCCGCCGCGAGAACCCGGCGCTGCAGTCCATGGGCGGCCTGCGCTTCCATCCTTCCAGCAGCCCCCACGTGATCTTCTACGCCAAGGCCACCCCGGCGCGCGACAACGTGGTGCTGGCCGCGGTGAACCTGGATCCGTTCGCGACCCACGAGTCGACGCTCGAGATCCCGCTCAGCGACATCGGGATCGCCCCCGACGAGACCTACGAGCTCCACGAGCTGCTGGGCGGCGAGCGTCGCCTCATGCGGGGCGCCACGCATACCGTCGTGCTCGACCCGCGCACCGCGCCCGCCCACGTGTACCGGGTGGGACGCTGGCGCCGCCGCGAGCGCGATTTCGATTACTACGCGTAATGCCTGGCGAGGCGCAGCCGAAGGCGAGCCGAGCGGATCTGAAGAGATGCTCCCCACGTCCGCCCGCCACCGAGCGTCCGCAGCCGTGGCCTGGCGAGGCGCAGCCGAAGGCGAGCCGAGCGGATACATGAGGATGTTTCCCGTGTCCACGCGCGACGGGAGGCCCGTTTGAGCGATCCCCTCTGGTACAAGGACGCGGTCTTCTACGAGCTGCACGTGCGCGCGTTCCGGGACGGCAACGACGACGGCATCGGCGACTTCATCGGCCTCACCAGCCAGCTCGGCCACTTGAAGGAGCTGGGCGTCGACTGCATCTGGCTCCTGCCGTTCTTCCGCTCCCCTTTGCGCGACGACGGCTACGACGTGGCCCACTACCGGGAGATCCACCCGGACTACGGCACCATGGCCGAGTTCGAGCGGTTCCTCGAGGCGGCCCACGGCCACGGCATCCGGGTGATCGCGGACCTGGTGGTCAACCACACCTCGGACCAGCACCCGTGGTTCCAGTCGGCGCGCCGCTCCGCCGACTCGCCCTATCGCAGCTACTACGTGTGGAGCGACACCGACGAGCGGTACCGCGACGCCCGCATCATCTTCCTCGACACCGAGCACTCGAACTGGACGTGGGATCCGGTGGCCAAGGCTTACTACTGGCACCGGTTCTTTCACCACCAGCCGGATCTGAACTTCGACAACCCCCAGGTCCGCCGCGAGCTGCTCGACGTCATGCGCTTCTGGCTCGACAAGGGCCTCGACGGCTTCCGCTGCGACGCGGTGCCCTATCTCTTCGAGCGCGAGGGCACCAACTGCGAGAACCTGCCCGAGACGCACGAGTTCCTCCGTGAGATCCGGGCCACCCTCGACCGCGAGTACCAGGGCCGCGTCTTGCTCGCCGAGGCCAACCAGTGGCCGGCCGACGTCCGCCCTTACTTCGGCGACGGCGACGAGTTCCACATGGCGTTCCACTTCCCGCTGATGCCGCGCATCTTCCTGGCCGTCCGTCACGGCGACCGCCGGCCCATCACCGACATCTTCGTGCACACCCCGGACATCCCGCCCTCGGCCCAGTGGTGCCTGTTCCTGCGCAACCACGACGAGCTGACCCTCGAGATGGTGAGCGACGAGGAGCGCCGGCACCTCTACTACGCCTACGGCTCCGACCCGCGCATGCGCCTGAATCTGGGTATCCGCCGCCGGCTCGCCCCGCTGCTGGAGAACGACCGGCGCAAGATCGAGCTATTGACGAGCCTGCTCTTCACCCTGCCCGGCAGCCCTATCCTGTACTACGGCGACGAGATCGGGATGGGCGACAACATCTACCTGGGCGACCGCAACGGGGTCCGCACCCCCATGCAGTGGACGGGCGATCGCAACGCGGGCTTCTCGCGCGCGGACACCGCGCGCCTCTACCTGCCGTTGATCGTGGACCCGGTCTACGGCTATCAGTCGATCAACGTGGAGGCCCAGCAGCGCACGCCGTCCTCGCTGCTCAACTGGATGAAGCGGCTGATCGAGGTGCGCAAGAAGACACCGGTCTTCGGACGCGGCACCCTGCACTTCCTCCGGGCCGCCAACGAGAGCGTGCTCGCCCACGTGCGCGAGTACGAGGGGCAGATCCTGATCGCGGTGCACAACCTGGCCGGCTCCGCGCAGCCGGTGGAGCTCGACCTGCGCGCCTGGCGCGGCCACACCCCGATCGAGATGCTCGGCGACACGCGCTTTCCCACCATCGGCACCGGGCTCTACTTCATCAGCCTGGCCCCGTACGGCTACTACTGGTTCCGCCTGGAGCCGCCCTTCTCCGACCAGCCCCGCTATGGTATCGAGGACTCTCCGCTCTGAACCCGATTCAGTCGTCGCCCTGCTCGCGGGCGCCGGCCGCGCGGACCTCGCCCGGTACCTGACCCGGCAGCGCTGGTTCGCGGCCAAGACCCGCGGCATCGAGGCGGTGGCGGTGGCCGACTGGGGAGTGCTGGACGCGGACGGGCCCCTGCTGCTCCTGCTGCTGGACGTCGACCGCGACCGCTACTACGTGCCGGTCACCATCTCGTCGGCCCCGCCGCCCGGCGGGGCGATCGCCCGCGCCGGCGACCTGGCGGTGGTGGACGCTCACGACGATCCGCGGTTCGCGCGGCGCGCGCTGGCCGCCATCGCGGGCGGCCGCGACGTCGCGGCGCGCAGCGGCCGGTTCAGCTTCCGGTCCACCGCGGGCTGGCCCTTCCCGCCCGATCCCGACGCGGTGGCGGCCCGGCGCCACGCGGGCGAGCAGAGCAACACCTCGGTGATGCTCGGCTCGGACCTGGTGATGAAGTCGCTGCGCCGGCCGCAGCCGGGGTTGAACCCGGATCTCGAGGTCACGCGATTCCTCACCACCCGGACCGCGTTCCGCGAGGTGCCGCGCCTGGCCGGCTGGCTCGAGTACGACGGCTCCGTCGGCCCGCTCTCCCTGGCGGTGCTCCAGGAGTTCGTGCCCAACCAGGGCGACGGCTGGACGCACGTGCTGGCCGCGCTCCGGGAGCGAGGCGCCGCCATCGATCGCGCCCCGGATCCGCTGCTCGATCAGGTGCACCAGCTCGGCGCGATCACCGGCGGGTTGCACGTGGCGCTAGCCTCGGATCCGTCCGCGCCCGACTTCGCACCGGAGCCGGTTACCCGGGCCGACGTCGAACGCTGGGCCGGTGACATCGCGGGCGACCTGAGCGGCGAGGACATCCAGCGACTGCTCGACCAGGGGTCGGTGCGGACCGGCAGCCCCGAGCGTCAACGTGCCCGGCTGCTCGCCGCGCTGGACGACCTCGCCGGCACGGTCAAGACCCGCGTCCACGGCGACTACCATCTCGGGCAGGTGCTCAAGACCTCCAACGGCTTCGTGATCATCGACTTCGAAGGCGAGCCGGCGCGGCCGCTGGCCGAGCGACGCCGGCGGCAGGCCCCGCTGCGGGACGTGGCCGGCATGCTGCGCTCGCTCGACTACGCCGCGCATGCGGTCGGCCGCGAGGCTCCCGAGGGCGAGCGGGCGGCCCGGCTCGCTGCGCTGACCGCCTGGGAGGACCGCGCCCGCCGCGCCTTCGTCGCCGGATACCGATCCGCGCTCTCGACGAGCGGGGTGCCGCTCGCTCCGCCGTCGGAGCCCGCACTGCTGCGCGCCTGCGCGGTGTTCGAGCTCGAGAAGGCGTGCTACGAGCTGCGCTACGAGATGAACAACCGCCCTGACTGGATCGCCATCCCGCTCGCCGGCATCACCCGCATCGTGCACTGAACCGGAGGGGGCCCCTTCTGACGTCTTAGAGAGGGCCCCTCCGAGGCCTCCCTCACGAATCGGATTGCGCGGGCGGAAGCCCCGGGCTCGAAGCAAAAGGCGACTCGAACGCCAGAGGTCATTCAGCCGCGGTTTCACTCCCGCCGGCGCGGCTGACCGCGCTCAGCGCTCCGGGCCACCGTGATCAGCGGCACGGCGGCGGTGGTGAGTACGAGGCCGCGCAGCGCGCCGATCGCGCCCGCGAGCACGCGCAGACCCGCCGCGGTCAGCGCCGGCGCGGCCAGCAGCAGCACGCCGGCGAGCGCCGGTCCCGATCGGCTCACAACGTCGGCTTGCCCGACGGCGTCAGTGCCGGCGGGCCCGCTGGCGCCCCCTCGGGCACGGCCGACTCGGTGTCCCGAGCGATGATTTGCACCGCCACCGCGCCGCGCAGGACACGGGCCGCGTGCAGCTCGACCTGCGGCAGCCCCATCGCGATCGCGCCGGTCACCGCCACCTTCACCGCCCGCTCGATCGCCGCCTTCACCGCCTCGTCCGATTCGTTCTCGAGCGGCTGCACCGTCTCGATGGCCGCCATCGCCGCGATCGCCGGCGCCAACGTGCCCCAGAGCAATGTCGCCGTCGCCGCGCCCGCCGCCGCCAACCCGATGATCCCGCGCTTCATGTCGCTCTCCTTGTCCCGCTCATGTCGATCACTGAATCGATCGGCAAGGCCTGTGCCACCTCGCGCCCGCTTCGATGTGCGCATGCGCGTGTCGCTTCTTCTCGGTAATCCTGACGCGCGCGGGTGGGCACGGGTCGCCGTCGCATCGGGCCCTTGCCGACCCGGCGACACACTTTCGCGGACTTGCATGCCTGGCCGGACGCTGGCACGTCGCGTGCCTCGTTTGGACTAGCGACTCGACCACAGGAGGTCATACCCATGCTCTGGACGATCTTCGTGATCTTGCTGGTGTTGTGGGCAGTCGGGATGGTGAGTTCTTACACGCTCGGCGGGTTCATCCACATCCTGCTGTTGATCGCGCTCGCCGTGGTGCTGATCCGAATCATCCAGGGCCGGCGGCCGGTGTAGGCGGCGCCCCAGGGAAGGAATGGCATGAAGAGCGGACTGATGATCGTCGCCGTGATCCTGATCGCGATCGGGGTGGTGTCGCTCGCCTATCAGGGCATCACCTACACCACGAGGGAAAAAGTGCTGGAGGTCGGCCCCATCAAGGCGACCGCCGAGAAGGAGAAGACGCTTCCGCTGCCTCCGATCCTCGGCGGGCTGTCGCTCGCCGGCGGGGTGGTGCTGCTCGTCGCCGCCACGCGACGATAAGCGGCACCGTTTCGCCAGCGTCCACGGGCGCGGTCCCTTCTCGGCCGCGCCCGTGGTGTTTTTCACGGTCCCCCGCCTCCGCGGTATCATGCGGCGGTGACACGGAAAGGGATCTCCTGCTGACGGTCGGCCGGCTCGTCGAGCCTCTGACCGGCCGACACTGGGATGCTCCGGCGGTGACCCGCGAGGTCGCGGCCCGGAGCGCGCGCTTGAAGCGCCGGGGCCTTCGTCCCGGCGATCGGGTCTTCCTGCACTCGGGCAATCGGCTCGAGTTCTTCGCCGAGCTGCTGGCGGTCTGGCGGCTGGGCGCCTGCGCGGTGCCGCTCGATGCGCGCCTGACCCGCGTCGAGCTCGAGCGCCTGGTCAAGCTGGCGGTGCCACGCTTCTCGGTGGTCGACGACGCGACCGACCCCGCCGCCCTACCCGGCTCGATCACTCGGGTCAGTGCGGACGAGCCGGCCGAGGCCGCCGAGCTGCCGCCGGACGTGGCACGGCCGGAGGCCGACGCGCTCATCCTCTTCACCTCGGGCTCGAGCGGCGTCCCCAAGGGTGTGGTCCACACCCACGCCTCGCTGCAGGCGCGCTGGGCCGCGCTCCGCCGCCACCTCGGGCTGGCCGCCTACGCGCGAACGCTGTGCTTGCTGCCCACCCACTTCGGGCACGGGCTCATCTGCAACAGCCTGTTCCCGTGGCTCCACGGCCAGGACCTCTTCATCACCCCGCCCTTCCGCCCCGATCTGCTGGCCCGGCTGGGCGCGTTGATCGACGAGCACCGCATCACGTTCCTCTCATCGGTGCCCGCGATGTGGCGGCTCGCCCTGAAGATCGCCCGTCCGCCGCGCGCGGCCCCGCTCGCGCGCGTGCACTGCGGATCCGCGCCCCTGCCCGCCGCCCTGTGGGAGGGCATCCGCGCCTGGGCCGGCACCAAGGAGGTCTTCAACACCTACGGGCTCACCGAGACCGGCAGCTGGGTCGCCGGCACCTCGGACGGCGCATTCACGCCGGCCGACGGGCTCATCGGCGTGCCGTGGGGCGCGACGATCCGGGTGCGGCGCGCGGCGGACGCCGACCGGCTCGCCGCCGTCGGCGACGCCGAGTGCGCACCGGGTGAGACCGGGCACGTGTGGCTCGAGACGCCCGCGCTCATGCGCGGCTACCTGGGACGCGACGACCTGACCCGCCGCGTCCTGGTCGGCGGCGAATTCGCCACCGGCGACCTGGGGCTCCTGGACGAGCGGGG
>Ga0081455_10000179_pt1 | contig 79869 bp, 77 predicted proteins | sample TabmetS3T2R1_FD_70207 | JGI IMG/M metagenome (GOLD analysis project Ga0081455, IMG submission 70207) | Tabebuia heterophylla rhizosphere microbial communities from the University of Puerto Rico - S3T2R1 | ecosystem: Host-associated > Plants > Roots > Rhizosphere ...
CCCCCCGCCGCGCTGCCGCCCCCCGCCGCCCTCTCGGCGGCCGCCGCGCCTCTTGGTTCGGCCTCCGGCTTGGCCTCGCTCTTAGCGCGCGCCGCCGCCCGTTGCTTGAGGCCCGGGCGCTTGCTGCTCGCATCCTCGGCCGGGGGCTCAGGTGCCGTCTTGGCCTTCAAATCTTTCTCCACCAGGCGCCATTTCTGCACGTTGGCGTTATGGTCTTTGAGGTTCTCGGCAAAGACGTGCCCGCCGCTGCCGTCGGCGACGAAGTAGAGCTCGCGCGTCTGGCGCGGCTGCAGCACGGCCTCGATCGCCTGCCGTCCTGGGTTGCAGATCGGTGTCGGCGGCAGGCCATCGATTTGATAGGTATTGTGGGCGGTCCTTTGGCTGATCTCGCTCCTTTGGATCGGGCGTCCCCACGCCACCTTACCCCCGAACAGCCCGTAAAGAATGGTGGGATCCGACTGCAGCCGCATATTTTGACGCAGGCGGTTGATGAACACGGCGGCAACCCGATCGCGCTCGTCGTTGCGCCCGGTCTCTTTTTCGACGATCGAGGCGAGGGTGAGGGCCTCTTCCCAAGTTTTGACCGGCAGGTCCTTTTTGCGCTGCGCCCACAGCCGCTCCATCAACTTGCGCGATTCTGAGGCCATGTTGTCGAGCACGGCCTGTCGCGGCGCGCCGCGCTGGATCACGAAGGTTTCGGGCATCAGGCTGCCTTCGGCCGGCGTTGCCGAGATCTCGCCGCTGAGGTTGGCGTCGGCCAGCAGGCGATCGACGACCTGCTGGCTCGTCAGGCCTTCGGGGATGGTGATCTTGTAGCTGACGGTTTTGCCTTCGCCGATGAGCTCGATCACTTCGCGCACGCTGGCCCTTGGGCGCACCTCATAGTCGCCGGCCTTGAGTTGTAGGGTCCTGTCGCCCTCGAACCTCGCCAGCAGCTGCAGCCAGCGATAGCCGGCGGTGAACATGCGCCGGTCGCTGATGACGCCCTCGCGTTCCAGGCGCGCGGCGATCTCCAAGGATCCCTCGAGCTTGGGGATGACGATGACCTTGCTCTTCTGGAGCGGGCCCGGTGCATCCATCTGCCCGTCGAAGTAATAGGCGAGCGCGCCGAGGAGCAGCATGCCGACGAGGGCGACGGTCAAAAGCCCGTTCATAAAGGCCAGGACGGGCCGGGGCCTGCGCTCTTCCTCGAGGCGGATTTTGCGGTTGACCCGTGCCGGCGGCCGCGTCGGCTCCAGCCGCTCGGCGGGGCTGCGCGCGAGCGAACCGCGCGTGCGGGAGGTCTTTGGGTCTGCGTGTCGGTCCGCCGGCTGGCGGTTTCTCATGGCTGACGCTCCCCGTCAGATGCACTGCCTTTGCAAGGACTTGCGGGCCGCGCTCCAACACCACGCATTCGGCACCCGAACCTAGCAGCAAATGTGGCGAAAGCAGGATTGCTTGGCAAGCGAGGACGTCGCGGCACGGTTAGGGGGTATGCGCGCCACAGTTGGGGCGCACGCGCTGGGGCCCTCACCTGTGCTCCGGGGACGGCGGCCGTGGCGCGGTCGCGGCCTCTCCCGCGCGGCCGGCCCGCCGCGCTAACTCCAAGGCATCCAAGTGAGACGGCCGCCCGCGGGCTCAGCGAGGTTGGGCCGCCTCGCCCTCCCCCTTGTCCTTGCTAGGCCTCGAAGCGCCGCAGCACCAGGGAGGCGTTGGTGCCGCCGAAGCCAAACGAATTGGAAAGGACCGTATCGATCCGCCGCGCCTGCGCCTTGTGTGGGACCAGGTTGACCGGGGTTGCGACCGAGGGATGATCGAGATTGAGCGTCGGTGGGGCGATATTGTCGCGGATCGCCAGCACCGAGAAGATCGCCTCCACCGCGCCGGCCGCCCCTAACAGATGGCCGATGGCCGACTTGGTGGACGACATGGCGAGCTTGCCCACCGCATTGCCGAACAGGCGCTCGACGGCGGCGAGCTCGATCTCATCGCCCATGGTCGAGGTGCCGTGCGCGTTGATGTATTGCACGTCGCTCGGCTGCACGCCCGCGCGCTCAAGCGCCATGCGCATGGAACGGTAGGCTCCGTCGCCATCCTCGGACGGCGCGGTGATGTGGTAGGCATCGCCCGACAACCCGTAGCCAATGACCTCGGCGTAAATGCGTGCGCCGCGCGCCTTGGCGTGCTCGAGCTCCTCCAGCACGACGATGCCGGCGCCCTCGCCCATGATGAAGCCATCGCGATCCCGGTCGTAGGGGCGCGAGGCCTTCTGTGGCTGATCGTTGAAGGTCGTGCACAAGGCGCGACAGGCGGCGAAGCCGGCGATCGCCAGCCGGCAGATCGGACTCTCGGCGCCGCCCGCCACCATGACGTCGGCATCATCCAAGGCGATCAGCCGGGCCGCATCGCCGATCGCGTGTGCGCCCGTCGAGCAGGCCGTGACCACGGCGTGGTTGGGACCCTTGAGGGCGTGCTTGATCGACACGTAGCCCGAGGCCAGATTGATCAGTCGTCCCGGAATAAAGAACGGGCTGACGCGCCGTGGCCCCTTCTCCTTCAGAAGAATGGAGGTCTCGGCGATGCCATTGAGACCACCGATGCCGGCGCCGATCAGTACCCCGGTGCGTTCCTGTTTCTCACGCGTCTGCGTGCGCCAGTCGGCATCCTCGAGCGCCTGCGTTGCGGCGGCCATGGCATAGACAATAAAGTCGTCGACCTTGCGCTGCTCCTTCGGCTCCATCCAGTCGTCGGGATTGAATTTGCCTTCCGACAAGGAGCCGCGCGGAATGAAACACGCCACCTGACAGCTGAGGTCGCTGACGTCGAATTCCTCAACGCGGCGCGCGCCGCTTTCGCCGGCAATCAGGCGCCGCCAGCTCGCCTCAACGCCACAGCCAAGTGGTGTCACCAGGCCGAGGCCCGTGATGACTACGCGGCGGGGCATTCGCATGCTCAACATCGTCGGAATGGGGCGAGGGCTCGATGGTCGTGGCGCCAGCCGTGCTTTAAATGAACGCCGCGCGCCCGCGACCCAAATAAGCTAAGCGGCGCTCGCGTGCTTCTCGAGGAACTTGACGGCATCGCCGACGGTTTGGATCTGCTCGGCGGCATCGTCGGGGATCTCGCAGCCGAATTCCTCCTCGAAGGCCATCACGAGCTCGACCGTATCCAGGCTATCGGCACCCAGATCATCTATGAAGCTCGCGCTGTCGGTGACCTTGTCGGCCTCAACGCCGAGGTGCTCCACCACGATTTTCTTCACGCGCGCTGCGACGTCGCTCATTGCTCTATCCCTTGGCTCTTTGCTGATCCACGCTGTTGCCGTGTGCCAAAAATCGGGCCTGGTCAAGTCCACGCCCGATACTGCGCCATGGCTCGAGCAGATTCGCGGCCAGACAGCAGACATTTCCTGGGTTGAACGCCTAAATCAGCGGGCTCGTTAACACACTTCATTGGCCTTGACCAGCATTCCCACGGCGCATCCCGGGCTCAGTGATCGCCGGCAAAATCGCCGTCAAACCATGATGAGCCCACCGTTTACGTTGAGGGTCTCACCGGTGATATAGGCGGCCTCCAGGGAGGCGAGGTAGACGGTGGCTGCGGCCACGTCTTCGGGTGTGCCAAACCTCTGGGCCGGGATGGCTTCCTTAATGCTGGCGGTCTGCTTTTCGGTGAGGGCATCCGTCATGGGGGTCTTAATGAAGCCCGGGGCAATGCAATTGACGGTAATTCCGCGCGAGGCCACCTCGCGGGCCAAGGATTTTGACATGCCGATCATGCCCGCCTTGGCGGCGGCATAGTTGCCCTGGCCGGGGTTGCCCATAATGCCGCTGATCGAGGAGATATTGATGATGCGGCCATAGCCGGTTTTGGCCCGCATCATGGCCCGCGCGGCCGCCCGCATCAGCATGAAGGTCGAGGTCAGATTGACGGCGATCACCTCGTCCCACTGCTCGTCCTTCATTACCATGAACAGATTGTCGCGCGTCAGGCCGGCATTGTTAACCAAGATGTCGAGCCGGCCGAGCTTGGCGATCGCCTCATCCACAAGCTTGACCACTTGCTCCTTGCGGGCAAGGTCGCAGGGACACACCGCCACCCGGCTGCCGAGCTCGGTGGCGAGCCCCTCGAGCTTGTCGACCTGGCGTCCGGAGATGGCAACCGTGGCGCCCTGCCGATGCAGGGCTCTGGCGATGGCGCCGCCAAGGCCGCCCGTCGCACCTGTGATGAGCGCTGTTTTGTCCACCAGTTCGAACATGAATTTTTCCTACTGCATGAGGGCGGGCAGCGCCGCCTCGATTTCGGAGGACGTGCCGATCGAGCTGGCATTGAGGCTCGGCACAATGCGTTTGGCGAGGCCCGCGAGCACGCGTCCGGCGCCGATCTCGTAGAGGTCGGTGACGCCGCTGGCAGCCATTGCGGCCACGCTTTCGCGCCAGCGCACCGTGCCGGTCACCTGTTCAATCAAGCATTGTTTGATTTCTGCCGGGTCGCTGATCGGCGCCGCCGACACGTTGGCCACCAGCGGCACCCGTGGCGGCAGGATCCTCACGCCGCTCAGCGCTTCGGCCATGGCCTCGGCGGCCGGCTGCATCAAGGCCGAATGGAAGGGTGCACTGACGTTGAGCGGCATGAAGCGGCGCACGCCGTGCGCCTTGGCAAGCTTGCCGGCGCGTTCGATCGCCCCCTTGCTGCCCGAGATTACGGCCTGGGTCGGCTCGTTGTCGTTGGCAAGCTGACAGACTTCGCCCTCGGCCGCCTCCGCCGCGAGCTTCTCCGCCACCTCTTTGCCGACCCCTAGCAGGGCCGCCATCGCCCCTTGCCCCACCGGCACGGCCGCCTGCATGGCCTTGCCGCGCAGCTTCAAGAGCCGGGCGGCATCGCCGAGGCTCAAGGCCCCGGCGGCTGCCAGGGCCGAATATTCGCCCAGCGAGTGGCCGGCGACGCAACTGACCCGCTCGGCGAGCCGGAAGCCTTTCTCGGCCTCCAGCACGCGCAGGACCGCAAGGGAGGCCGCCATCAGGGCGGGCTGGGCATTTTCCGTCAGCGTCAATTGCTCGATTGGCCCCGAAAACATCAGTTCGGAGAGCTTTTGCGCGAGCGCGGCGTCGACCTCGGCAAAAACCTCGCGCGCGGCCGCGTGGGTCGTCGCCAGCTCGGCCCCCATGCCGACCACTTGACTGCCCTGTCCGGGGAAAACAAATGCAATAGCCATTGCCGTTCAAAGATCACTGCCGCCGCGGGGGCTTCACCACACTCCCACCCCCACGTCAAGATTGCCGGCATGCCAGCCCTTGTCGGCCCCGCAAATTGCGCTATAACACGCCCGCACCCGCTCCGGTCGGAGGCTGAAGGGGAGGCCGTCGCGAGACGGCAGGGCCGTGGCCCGCTTGCTCCCCGTGTCTTCGCTCTTTCGGGTCCTTTGGGCCTTCCCGCGCCAGCCGGCGTGCCGGCCCAAAAGGGGCTTTGCGCCGGAGGGGATAGGATTAAAGAGCAAGGGAAGGCGAACCATGCCGCTTTATGAGCATGTTTTCCTGGCGCGCCAGGACATTTCGCAGACGCAAGTGGAAGCGCTGACGAAAGAATATACCCAGGTCATCGAGGAAGGCGGAGGCAAGGTCGGCAAGACCGAGTACTGGGGCCTCAAAACCATCGCTTTCAAAATCAAGAAGAACCGTAAGGCGCATTACTCGCTGATGAACATCAATGCGCCGCCCGCCGCCATCGCCGAAATGGAGCGGCGCATGGGGTTGTCGAGCGACGTCATTCGCTTCATGACGGTGCGGGTTGGCGAGCACGAGACGGAACCCTCCGTGCAAATGCGCAAGGGCGATCGCGATGACCGCCGCGACGGGGATCGGGGCGGCTTTCGGGGCGATCGGGGCGGCTTCCGCGGTGGCGATCGCGGCGGCTTCCGCGGCGGCTTTCGCGGCGGGGGCGGCGGCTTCCGGCGCGAGGGCGGCGATGGCGGCTTCCGGCGCGAGGGCGGCGATGGGGACAGGCCCCGCGGGCCCCGCCCACCCCGCGATGAGGCCGAAACCCCGAGCGGTGAGGAGTAAAGCCGATGAGCGAAGTGACCACCATTCCCGCCCGGCGCCCGTTTCACCGGCGGCGCAAAACCTGCCCGTTCTCGGGCGATAACGCGCCGAAGATCGACTATAAGGACATGCGCCTGTTGGGCCGCTACGTCTCCGAGCGGGGCAAGATTGTGCCAAGCCGGATCACGGCCGTGTCGGCCAAGAAGCAGCGCGAACTGGCGCGCGCGATCAAGCGCGCCCGTTTCATCGGGCTATTGCCCTACCTGATTAAGTAATGGGGTGCCGGGGTGTCCCCGGCCCCTTTGCGTATGGCCAATGGTTGGGACGGGTGAGCCGTCTCTAACCGCTGCGGCGGGACAGCTGTTAAGATGCCGATCGGTTTGCTGACAGGCGTTGGCTCGGGGCTAGCCTCCGCGTTGCTGTTCTACTCGGCGACGCGCGGTTCGCCGTTGCTCAGCTCCTTCCTGCTGCTGTTGACGCCGTTGCCCGCGTTGATCGCCGGGCTGGGCTGGGGCTGGCTGCCCGCGCTGGTTGGCGGCCTTGCCGCCTCCGCGGCGATGCTCGCCATCGCCAGCCTGCCCTTTGCGGTTGGCTACTTTTTGGCCCTGGGTGGGCCGTCGGCGCTGTCGGCCTACCTTGCCTATCTCAATCGCGCCGATGCCGACGGGGCGGTCCAATGGTATCCGCCCGGGCGTCTCATCGCCGTCATGTCGCTTTACGGGGGCGCACTTCCCATCCTGGTGCTGCCCTTGCTGGGCGGCAGCTACGAAGTGCTGCGCGAGCCCATGGGCGAGTACTTCCGGCGCTTTTCCGCCCGCACCGCGACCGACCTCAATATGCCGCCGCTCAGCGAGGTGCAGATCGAACGCCTGACCGAGTTTCTGCTGACCGTGCTGCCGGCGGCGCTCTCCGCCTACTGGCTCATCCTCTTCAGCATCAACCTTTATCTCGCCGCGCGCATTGCCCGCGCCTCCGACCGCCTCGGGCGGGACTGGCCCGATCTGGCGGGCCTCGCCTATCCGCCAGGCTTCCCCCTCATCGCCGTCGCGGCCTTCGCGGCGTCGTTCGCGCCGGGCGTGCTCGGCCTTGTCGGCACTAGTTTCAGCGGTGCCCTGCTCGTTGCCTACCTGATCGCGGGCCTCGCCCTCATGCATTTTCTCGCCCGTGGGCGGGCGCCCTGGCTGTTGTGGCTCGTCTATGGCGCGCTCTTCCTGCTCGGTCCCTACGCGGCCCTGGCGCTGACCATCGCCGGCCTCATCGAGCCCGTCATCAATCTCAAGCGACGCCTCGGCGCCCGACCCCCCTCGACGTGAACCGCACGACGCACATGCGAGCCCCATGCCCCCCGGCACAACCATTGGAGAAAACGTATGCAGATCATTCTTCTTGAGCGCATTGGCCGTCTCGGCCAGATGGGCGACGTCGTCAATGTGAAGGATGGCTACGCCCGCAACTTCCTGCTGCCGCAGAAAAAGGCGTTGCGCGCAACCGAGGAAAACCTTGCCCGCTTCGAAAAGGAACGGACCCAGCTCGAAGCGCGCGACCTCGAGTTGAAAAAGGAGGCCGAGGCCGTGGCGGCGAAGCTCGCCGGCCAGAGCTTCCTTGCCATTCGCCAGGCCGGCGATACGGGCCAGCTTTATGGTTCGGTGACCACGCGCGATATCGCCGACGTGGTGACCGCCGGCGGCTTTACCATCGACCGGCGCCAGATCGTGCTCGATCGGCCCATCAAGACGCTTGGCCTCAATCCCACCCGCGTCGCCCTGCACCCCGAGGTGATCGTTCAGATCACGCTCAATGTGGCCCGCTCGGAGGATGAGGCGGCGCGGCAGGCGCGCGGCGAGGACGTCACCGTCATCAAGGATGAGGGCGTCGAACTCGAGACCTTCAACGCCGAGGCGCTATTCGACGAGGAGGCACTGGCGCGCCAGCGCGAGGAACCCAAGGCGCCGGACGCGGTTGAGTAGCCGCGCCTCCTCTGTTGCTGTCTCTGTTGCTGGTCGGGCGGGCAGCGGGGCGGGAGGAGGTTACGAGTTGCCGTGCGAACCGAAGCCGCCAAGGCAAGCTTGGCGGTGACATTGCGCACGACTTTCGTATAATGGCCGAAAAAAGACCTGCGGGAAGGGAGGAACGGTCGAGGACTGCATACGCGGCAGCGTGCGTCATGTTCGTTTTGCTCAATGTCATGTTGCGCCGCATCGTCCGGCGCGGTGATCTGACCTTCATCGATGCGGACGGTTCCTCGCATCGCTATGGCGACGGAACCGGGCCGCCGCTCGTCGTGCGCGTCAGCCAGCGCCGGGTCGAATGGCATTTGGTTCTGGATCCGCAGCTGGCCCTGGGCGAGAGCTACATGCAGGGCACGCTTCGCATGGAGCGCGGGCGCATCTACGACTTGCTCGAGCTCGTATTGAGCAATGCCCAGCGGTACCCGGTACCAGCCTGGGCGCAGGCGCTTGATAGCGTGCGCTACCTGATCCGGCGTGCCCTGCAGTTCAATCCCGCCGGACGGGCCCGCCGCAACGTGGCGCACCACTACGACATCAATGGCGCCATTTACGACCTCTTCCTCGACAGCGATCGGCAGTACTCCTGCGCCTATTTCACGCCCGGTGCCGATCTGGAGGAGGCCCAGTTGGCCAAAAAGCGGCACCTGGCGGCCAAGCTCGCCATCGAGCCGGGACAGCGCGTGTTGGATATCGGCTCGGGCTGGGGCGGCCTCGGCCTTTATCTGGCCAAGGCGGCGGACTGCGAGGTGACGGGCGTCACGCTGTCGACGCAGCAGCACAAGATCTCCAACGAACGTGCGGTGCGGGAAGGCCTGAGCCGATCGGTCCGTTTCGAGTTCATGGATTATCGCAAGATCGTCGGCCGCTTCGATCGCATCGTCTCGGTTGGCATGTTCGAGCACGTCGGCGTCTCGCACTACGGCACCTACTTCAAGAAGGTCCACGAGCTCTTAAGCGAGACGGGCGTCGCCCTGATCCACACCATCGGCCGCTCAGAGCCGCCAACGGTAACCAATCCCTTCATCGCCAAATACATCTTCCCCGGCGGCTATATTCCCGCCCTTTCCGAGGTGGTCGCGGCGATCGAGCGGTCGCAGTTGATCATCACCGACATCGAAATCTTGCGCCTGCACTATGCCGAGACCTTGCGCGCATGGCGCGAGCGCTTTCTGGCCAACTGGGACAAGGCGGCGGCGATCCTCGATGAACGGTTTTGCCGCATGTGGGAGTTCTATCTCTCCGGCTCGGAGACGGCCTTCCGCTACCAGGGCCTCGTCGTGTTCCAGCTCCAGCTCGCCAAACGCGTCAGCACGCTGCCGATCACGCGCGACTACATCTGGGACGACGAGCAGCGTCTGTTGGCGCAAGACGCAATCGACCGCCGTCCGCGTCTGGCGGGCGAGTAGCACCCGCGAGGTGCGCGCGATTCGCCGCCAAGCGGTTTTCTCGCTCTGATGTGCAAAACAGGGATGGTCGGGCTTGACAGCGAAGTCCTCTGCTACGCCCCGGGTGGAATCGGCTATTGCCTGCCCGCATGACCCAATCCCCCCAGCGAACTCGCCCCGCGCCATCCCTGTCGGCGTCGGACGGGCCGGCCGCCTCCTTCCGCAGCGCGCCGCACAACCTCGAAGCCGAGCAGGCCCTGCTCGGGGCCGTGCTCATCAACAACGACGCATATGACCGCGTCTCGGACTTTCTCGAGCCGCACCACTTCTACGATCCGCTGCATCAGCAGATTTTCGAGACCGCCGCCAAGTTGATCGCCTCGGGCAAGCAGGCGACCCCCATCACCTTGAAGACGTTCTTCGAGCACGCCGAGCCCATCGATGCGACCTTGAGCGTGCCGCAGTATCTCGGCCGCCTCGCGGCCAATGCCGCCACCATCATCAATGCCCGCGATTATGCACAAACCATTTATGACCTGGCCATTCGCCGGCACCTCATTCTGATCGGCGAGGACATGGTCAATGCGGCCTACGATGCCCCCGTCGATTTTCCGCCCCGGGAGCAGATCGAGGAGGCCGAGACGCGGCTGTTCTCGCTGGCGGAGACCGGCAAATACGGGCAGGGCTTCCGCGCCTTCAACAATGCCCTTGTCAGCGCCATCGAGATGGCGAACAACGCCTTCCAGCGCGAAGGCGGCTTGTCGGGGATTGCCACGCACCTCAAGGATCTCGACAGCAAGCTGGGCGGGCTGCAGCCCTCCGACCTCATCATCCTCGCCGGTCGCCCGTCCATGGGCAAGACGGCACTCGCCACCAACATTGCCTTCAATGTCGCGCGCAGCCGCGCGCGCTCACTGATCGAGCGGGCGGAGCTTGCCGCCGAGGACCAGAGCCATGATGGCGCGGTGGTCGGCTTTTTCTCGCTCGAGATGTCCGCCGAACAGCTCGCCACCCGCATTCTGTCCGAGCAGGCGAGCATCCCGTCGGAAAAGATCCGCCGCGGCATGATCGATGAGGCCGAATTCAAGCGCCTGGTGGAGGCGAGCCGGGAAATGTCGTCCATTCCGCTCTTCATCGACGAGACGGGCGGCATCTCCATTGCCCAGCTGGCGGCGCGCGCGCGCAAGCTCAAGCGCCAACAGGGCCTTGGCATGATCGTCGTGGACTATTTGCAGCTGCTGACGGGTTCGCAGCGCCGGGCCTCGGAGGGACGCGTACAGGAGGTCTCGGAGATCACCACAGGGCTCAAGGCCCTGGCCAAGGAGCTCAACGTGCCGATCCTGGCGCTCTCGCAGCTTTCGCGCGCCGTGGAAAATCGGGAGGACAAGAGGCCGCAGCTCGCCGACCTGCGCGAGTCCGGCTCGATCGAGCAGGACGCCGACGTCGTCATGTTCGTGTTCCGCGAAGAGTATTATGTTGAGCGCACCAAGCCGTCCGAGGGGACGCTCGAGTTTCAGGATTGGATGACCAAGATGCAGCTGGTGAGCGGCAAAGCGGAGGTGATTATCGGCAAGCAGCGCCACGGTCCTGTAGGCACGGTTCAGCTCCAGTTCGAGTCCAATGTCACGCGTTTTGCCGACCTGGCGCGCGAGGCCTATCTGCCGGAGCGCATGGGGTGAGCCTTGCCGAACGTATGGCGCGCGGCCACCGCTGGCCGCGCGCACCAGTGCCGCCCACCGCCCGGGCGGTGCTTTCCGTCGACCTTAAGGGGCTGCGCGCCAATTGGGCGCGCCTCAATGCGGTCTCCGGCCGGGCCGAATGCGCCGGCGTGATCAAGGCCGACGCCTACGGCCTGGGCCTGGCACCGATCGCCAAGGCGCTGACCAGCGAGGGCTGCAAGGCCTTTTTTGTGGCCACGGTCGAGGAGGGCCGCGCGGCGCGCGCGGTGCAGCCGGGCGCCACCATCTACGTGCTCGACGGGCTGCTGCCGGGCGCGGAGCCCCACTATGCGGGCTTCGACCTGCGCCCCGTCCTCTCCAGCCTCGCCGAGGTGCGCGACTGGGCCGCCTACTCCCGTGCGCGCGGGCGCAAGCTGTCGGCCGCCGTGCACCTCGACACCGGCATGAACCGCCTCGGCATGCCGGAGCCCGAAATCGAACGCTTGGCGGCCGAGCCTGGCCTGCTCGATGCCTTCGACATGTGCCTCGTCATGAGCCATCTCGCCTGCGCCGATGAGCCGGGCAATCCCATGAACGAGCGCCAGCGCCAGCGTTTCGATTGGCTGAGAGCGAAGCTTCCCCCCGCGCCGGCGAGCCTCGCCAATTCCGGCGGCACCTTTCTCGGCACCGCCTTTCACTACGATCTGGTCCGACCCGGCATCGCCCTTTACGGCGGACGCGCGCACGAGGGCAAGCCGAACCCGATGCAGACGGTGGTCCGCTTCGCCGCCAAAATCCTGCAAATCCGCGACCTGGAACCCGGCGCCACCATCGGCTATGGCGCCATCTACCGGGTGCAGCGGCCCTCGCGCATTGCCACCATCGGCTGCGGCTATGCCGACGGCTTTTTGCGCGCCTTGAGTGTGAAAACCGGCGAGGCAGGTCCGGTCGGCTTTCTTGGCGACTTCCCCGTGCCCATCGTCGGCCGTGTCTCCATGGACTTCACCACCGTCGACGTCACCGGCGTGCCCGGCGAGCTCGCGCGCCGCGGCGCCTGGGTGGAAGTCATGGGCGCCCGCGTCACGGTCGACGATCTGACCGATCGGGCCGGCACGATCGGCTATGAACTTCTGACCCGCCTGGGGCAGCGCGTGCACCGCGTCTACGAGGAGGTGGGACCCTGACGGCCATGCCGCGCGCTGCCCGCACCCTCTACGTCTGCCAAAACTGCGGCGCCACTGCCGCGCGCTGGGCCGGCAAATGTGCCGCCTGCAATGAATGGAACAGCCTGATCGAGGAGGAGAGCGCCACGGGGCCGCCCGGCAGCGGGCTCGCTGCGGCCAAGAAGGGTCGCGTGCTTGAGCTCGAAAGCCTGGCGGCGACGAATGCCCCGTCCATGCGGCGTTTTTCGAGTGGCAGCGCTGAACTCGACCGCGTGACGGGCGGGGGCATCGTGCCGGGGTCGGCGCTGCTCATCGGTGGGGAGCCGGGCATCGGCAAATCGACCCTGTTGCTCGAGGTGGCCGCCCGGCTCGCCGGCCGCGGCCGCCGCGCTCTTTATTTTTCGGGCGAGGAGGCCGCCGCGCAGGTGCGGCTCAGGGCGGAGCGCCTCGGCGTGGCGCAGGCGCCCCTGGCGCTCGCCTGCGACAGCAATCTTGCCAACATCTTGGCGACGCTCAAGGCGGGGCCGCCGCCGGATCTCGTTATCGTCGATTCCATCCAGACCCTGTGGATCGACGGTCTGGAGGCCGCACCCGGGACCGTCGCCCAGGTGCGGGCGGCAGCGCAGGCACTCGTGCGTTTCGCCAAGGCGAGCGGCAGCGCCCTCGTCCTGGTCGGGCATGTCACCAAGGATGGCCAGATCGCCGGGCCGAAGCTGGTGGAGCACATGGTCGACACCGTCCTCTACTTCGAAGGGGACCGGGGGCATCCCTACCGCATCCTGCGCGCGACCAAGAACCGGTTTGGCGCCACCGATGAGATCGGCGTGTTTGAGATGGCGGGCGAGGGGCTGCGCGAAGTCGCCAATGCCTCGGAGTTGTTTCTGCCGGAGCGACAGGCCTCCGCGCCGGGGTCGGCGGTTTTCGCCGGCATCGAGGGCACCCGCCCGCTGCTCGTTGAAATGCAGGCCCTGGTGGTCCCCTCGGGCCTCGGCACGCCGCGGCGCGCCGTCGTCGGCTGGGACAGTAACCGCCTATCGATGTTGCTTGCGGTCCTCGATGCACGCGCAGGCGTGAGTTTCGCGACGCAAGACGTCTATCTCAACGTGGCCGGAGGGCTAAAAATCAGCGAGCCCGCGGCCGACGTGGCGGCGGCTGCCGCCCTCCTGTCCTCGATTCGCCAGGCGGCGCTCCCCGCCGACCGCGTGTTCTTGGGCGAAATCGCCCTGTCGGGCGCCGTGCGGGCGGTCCGGCACACCCAACTGCGCCTCAAGGAGGCGAGCAAGCTCGGCTTCAAGGCCGCCGTTCTGCCGGCCGCGGCCGAGCCGGGCGCCGAGCGTGAGCCATTGCAGCGCCTGGGATTAGCCCACGTCCGCGACCTCTTTGACGTGCTGCCGCCGCCGGCGCGCTTGCAGCGCGGGCGCAATCCCGAGGAGGTGTGAACGGACCCCTCGCGATCCTTGGCGGCCCGCCGGGGCGCGCGCACCCCGAGCGAGGCAACGGCAAAGCGGCCGCGCGTGCCCCTGCCAGGCCCCGAGCAAACGCTCGGCGGATTGGCCGCGGGGAAATACGCCAACAATTGTGCCCAGCCCGCATCACCGCACCGGGCCGACTACGGCTATATTGTGTTCGCGCCTGAGCTGCCCTAGAGCCTATGCCGCGGGCGGCTCAACGCCGGGGCCGGGGACACACCCCCGTGGCGGACCTGGCCGGAGCACGGGGAGCGGACGTTGACCTGGGCGGATGTGAGCGGAGCAAAGCCTCGCCGGCCCGTCGGCTCGGGTCAGTCTCCCGGGCTGACCTGGCCGGGCGCACGGCCATTCTTTCGCTTTACCGAGGACCCTCGAAAATGAGCGGAGTGGGACCGTTTACGAACCTCGACTTGGCGGTGCTCGCCATCGTCGTTCTTTCGGGGCTGGTGGCGATGTACCGCGGCCTCACGCGCGAGGTGCTCTCAATCCTGTCTTGGGCCGCCGCGGCCGGGGCCGTGTTCTATTTCATTCGCTACCATCGCGATATCGCCGAGGAAGTCGCCAAGCAGTTCGCCAACCCGGTGCAGACCTCCTACGTCTACGTGGCCCAGGTGGCGATCGGCGGGCTGATTTTCCTGGTGGTCCTGATCATTGTTCATCTCATCACGGCGCGGATTTCCGATTCGGTGCTCGACAGCCGGGTGGGGGCCATCGATCGCATCTTGGGCTTGGCCTTCGGCATGGTGCGCGGCTTCGTTCTGATCGTCATCCCCTACATGTTTGCCGTCTCCTTTGTGTGTAAGGACAGTCCGGCCCGCGCCTCCGCGCAGGGCTGTCGGCCGGGCGAGCTGCCGGGCTGGGTGGAGAATGCGCAGTCCTTACCTCTGATCAACCAGACCAGCGGCACGCTGTTTTCGCTGTTGTCGCGCTATGCCCCGTCGGTCCCGCTCGGTGCGGGGGAACAACGCCAGGGGCGGCTGTGGCCCGATCCTAACGGCTTGCCCGGCGCGCCCAGTAGCAACTCGGGTTGACTTGCCCTATATCCAGCTCGCCTGAGGTCGTCGCGGCAGATTCGGGATGAGTGAGCTTGGCCGTACGGCGGACTGTCCCCTTAACGAGGCTTCCCATGCAAGGTTCGCTCTCAACGGCTGAGATCGTGGCGGGCGTCTCCTCACCGCGCCCGGACGACGATTGCCTGCGCGAGGAATGTGGCGTCTTTGGCGTGTTGGGCAATGAAGACGCCGCGGCGCTGACCGCCCTGGGTCTGCATGCTCTGCAGCATCGTGGTCAGGAGGCCGCGGGCATCGTCACCTACGATGGCACTCACTTTCACTCCGAGCGTCGCTTGGGCCTCGTCGGCGACAACTTCAACAAGGCCGACGTGATCGCGCGTCTCAAGGGCCGCATCGCGCTGGGCCATAACCGCTATTCCACCACCGGCGACACCATTCTGCGCAACGTGCAGCCCTTGTTTGCCGACCTCGACACCGGTGGCTTTGCCGTTGCGCACAACGGCAATCTCACCAACGCGCTGACGCTGCGGCGCGAGCTGATCTCGAGCGGCGCCATTTGCCAATCCACCTCCGATACCGAGATCATCTTGCATCTGATGGCACGCTCGCAGCGCCGACGCGTGATCGAGCGCTTCGTGGAAGCCCTGCGTCAGATTGAGGGTGCCTACGCGCTGGTCTGCCTTACCAATGACATGCTGATCGGTGCACGCGATCCGATCGGCATCCGGCCCCTCGTGCTCGGTCGGCTCGGTGGCGGCTATGTGCTGGCGTCGGAGACCTGTGCCCTCGACATCGTCGGCGCCGAGTTCGTGCGGGAGATCGAGAACGGAGAGATTGTCACCATCACCGCCGATGGTGTCGAGAGCCATCGTCCCTTCCCCAAGCGCCCGGCCCGCCCCTGCATTTTCGAGTACATCTATTTCGCCCGCCCCGATTCCATCGTCGGCGGGCGCAACGTTTACGAGTTGCGCAAGCAAATGGGCGTGCAGCTCGCCCGCGAGGCCCCCGCCGACGCCGATGTCATCATCCCCATCCCCGACTCCGGGGTGCCCGCGGCGATCGGCTATGCGCAGGAGAGCGGCATCCCCTTCGAGCTCGGCATCATCCGCAATCACTACGTCGGGCGCACCTTCATCGAACCCGAGCAGCGCATCCGCCAGCTGGGCGTGAAGCTCAAGCATTCCGCCAATGCCAGCGCGGTGCGCGGCAACCGCGTGGTCCTGATCGATGACAGCGTCGTGCGCGGCACGACCTCCAAGAAACTGGTGCAGATGATGTTCGAGGCCGGCGCGCGCGAGGTGCATCTGCGCGTCTCGAGCCCGCCTATTACGCACCCCGACTTCTACGGCATAGACACGCCGCGCCCCACCGAGCTCTTGGCCGCCAACATGAGTATCGAGGAGATGCGCGCCTTCACGGGTTGTACGAGCTTGGCCTTCCTGTCCGTGGGCGGCATCTACCGGGCGCTGGGTATCGAACGGCGCGATCCCAGGGCGCCGCAGTTCACCGATCATTGCTTCACCGGCGATTATCCAACCGAGCTCACCGATCAGAACGGCGAGGCGCACGCGAGCCAGCTTTCGTTCTTGGCCGAGGTGCGTTGAGGCGCCGCGCGCCCGGGAGGCTCAAGGGCCAACCGGCAGCCGCAAGCCGGCGCCGGCGGGCTTGCCAGCGGGCCTAGATCCCCGCTATCACGCCAGCAGGCAAATGGCTTGAGGGGGCGCCATGAGTTTGGCAGCGCGCGCTGAGGACGACGCAGGGCTCGCGGGCAAGGTCGCGATCATTGCCGGTGGTGGCGCCGCGGGGGATGGCATCGGCAACGGGCGCGCCGCCGCCATTTTGCTCGCCCGCGCGGGCGCAAGCGTGTTCGTGGTCGATCGCGACGTCGGGCTTGCCGAGCGCACCGTGGACATGATTGCCGCCGAGGGCGGCAGCGCGGCTGCGCATGAGGCCGATCTCACTGACGAGGAAAAGTGTCGCGCCATGGTGGCGGCCTGCGTGGCGCGCTTCGGCCGCCTCGATTTTCTGGACAACAACGTCGGGATCGGCAGCCGCGGCTCGGTTGTGGAGGAGACGGCCGCGAGCTGGCGGCGGCTTATGCAGGTCAACGTCGAGGCAATGTTTTTGACCTCCAAGTATGCCATCCCCGCCATGCTTAAGACCGCCGGGCGCGGCGCCATCGTCAATATCTCCTCGATTTCCGCGCTGCGTCCGCGCGGGCTGACGGCCTATACGGCCTCCAAAGGCGCCGTGATCGCGTTGACCCGCGCCATGGCCGTCGACCACGCCTCCGAGGGCATCCGCGTCAACTGCGTCGCACCCGGTCCGGTCTATACGCCCATGGTCTATGCGCCGGGCATGAGCCCGGAGGCGCGCGAGCAGCGCCGCAAGGCCTCCGCGCTCGGTCTGGAGGGTACCGGCTGGGACATCGGGCACGCCGTGCGCTTTCTGTTGTCGGATCACGCGCGCTACATCACCGGGCAAACCTTGGTGGTGGATGGCGGCACGACCTTGCAGGCCCCTGCCCGGGACAGCAAATCGCACTGAAGCCTCGGAGTGACGTGAATGGCCCGCATGCCCTATCTCAATAAGAGCGACCTCGCCGCCGACCAGCAAGACCTGCTCGCGCGCAACATCACCCTGTTTCAGGCCCTCGTGCATAGCCCCAACGCCGCACGGGCCTTCGGCGGCATCGGTCAGTTCATTCGCCACAAGAGCCGCCTCGACCCGCGCCTGCGCGAGCTTGCCATTCTGCAAGTGGGATATCTGGCGCGCCAGCCCTACGAGTGGTCCCATCACATCAAGATCGGACGCGATTTCGGCGTCAGCGACGCCGACATTGAGGCCCTCATCGCCGATACCGAAGGCAGGCCGAACGACCTCGAGCCGCTCGCCAAGGCGGTGCTGAAGGCCGCGCGCGAGATGACCAACGATCTGGCGATGTCGGATGCCACCTATGCCGAGCTGCAAAAGAGCCTCGACAACGAGCGCCTGGTGGACCTCACCATCACCATCGGCTTCTACAATGCCGTCGTGCGCATCCTGCACACGCTCCAGATCGACGTCGAGGACGCCTACCAGGGCTACCTTGAGGAATTCCCGCTGCCCGCCAGAGGGGCCAAATCCTGATGCCGGGGCGGACGCCCGCAGCGGGCCAAGTACCGGCGCGACCGGCCGCCACCGTGGTCATCCTGCGCGATGGGGCCGATGGCATCGAAGCCTTCATGGTGGTGCGCCACCGCGCCATCGAGTTCGCCGCCGGTGCCCTGGTGTTTCCGGGCGGCAAGGTGGACCCGGGCGATGCCGACGTCGCTTGGGCCGAGCTTGCCCCCTTGACCAGCACGCCGCCGACGCGTGCGGGCTATGTTGCCGCCGCCCGCGAGAGCTTCGAGGAAGCCGGACTGATGCTGGCGCGCCGGCCAGGCGCATTGGACCTGCTCTCGGCCGCCGACGCGCACCGGCTGGTTGACCGCCACCGTGCCAACCTGATGGGGAGCCGGGTCTCCTTCCTCGACATCGTGCGTGAGGAGGGGCTCACGCTCGCGACCGATCTCATGGTGCCGTTCGCGCATTGGATCACGCCGGAGGGCGTGCCGAAGCGGTTTGACACCCACTTTCTATTGGTCGCGGCGCCGGTCAGCCAGCTTGGCGCCCACGACGGCAGCGAGTCCATCGAGGGTTTGTGGATCCGACCGCAACAGGCTTTGCGCGAGGCCGAAGCCGGGACGCGCACCTTAGTGTTCGCTACGCAGATGAACTTGGCGAAGCTTGCGCGCTATCGCAGCGTTGCCGAGGCGATCGCGGCGGCGCGGGCGAGCCCTGTCGTGACGGTGACGCCTGAGGTCGAGCGCTTGCCCGAGGGCCGCCGTCGCCTGCGCATTCCGGCCGAGGCGGGCTACGGCGTGAGTGAAATCGTCGTGACCGCTCCGCCGGCCATGCCGTCGTCCTGAAACCGCCCAAGCGCCCTCAATTGCTTCTCTTGGTCTCGGCTACCAGGTCGAGAAAGCCAATGGTCTCGCGGTTGATGAACTCGACATCGGGCGCAAAGGCGCCGCCGGCGGCGGCGTGCCCCGTCACGGCCGCCGGCCTGATGGTCACGACCTTGGCGTTGCGGATGTGCTTGGCCGCGTCATGGGGCTCCCACTCCGGGTTGAGCAGATCCTTGGTGCCGAGCAGGATCAGCGTTTTGGCCTTGATGCTTTGCAGGGCCTTGGCCGTGTCCCCGTTGAAGGGCGGCGTGGTGCCGACATCGTGCCGTTCGTAGGCCCAGGTCTGATAGATCCAATCATTGGCGTCGAAGACCTTGATCAGGCTGGTCTCGGTTTGCTCAAGCCAGGGCAGCACATCGAGCTGATTATTGGGGAACTGGTCGCGATTGATCTCCGGCGTGCGGGCAGCCAGCAGAAGAATGTCACGCCACAATCGAATGCCGCGCTCGGGCGGGCTCGTGTAATTGCCGCCCTGCCAGGCCGCATCCAGCATGATTGCCTTGCGCGAGGCCTCGAGCACGGTCACCGTCCAGGCCGGTGTCTTCGCCAGTGGCACCAGCGCCACCAGGCCGTCCATGAACTCCGGATGCGAGACACCCCATTGCAGCGTTTGCATGCCGCCCATGGACGGCCCGACCACGGCCAGGACATGGTTGAGGCCGAGGTGTTCGGTGAGCAGCCGGTGCTGCGAGGCAACCATGTCGCGGATCGTGAACTTGGGAAACTGCATGCGGGGCTGGGCGCCACTGTTGCTTGGGGACGTGGTCAGTCCGTTGCCGATCGCATCGGTGCAGACGATAAAATAGCGGTCGGGATCGAGCGCCTTGCCCGGGCCGATCATGAAATCCAGACGATGATGATTGCCGCTGATGGCAGTCACCATCAAAATTGCGTTGCTTTTGTTGGCATTGAGCTTGCCGTGCGTCACATAGGAAATGGCGAAATCCTTGATCGTCTCGCCGCTTTCCAGCTTGAAGTCGCCCATGCCGTAAAGCTGGTGCGCTGCCTGCTCGGGCGCGTGTGCAGAGGCCGCCGAGGCGCAGCAAATGAGGATTAGAGTTAACGTGCCGCGAAGGGTCCAGGACATGGTCAAACTCCCCTGTGAGCCGGCGGGAACCTGCGACGAATAACAACCCGCAGCCGGCCTTGTCAAAACCGGCGGGGCGAAGGCGGGCTAAATGTTGACTCTTGCGGTCAACAATAGCTAATGTTGCGCCGGCCTGCCGCGTGCGGGCCAGGCAGCCACGAGAGAGTGCACCATGTCCGAGAGCGTTCGCGCCATTGCCATCGCGGTGGTCACGCATTTTGACGTGTGCGCATCGGGACGGCACGTCGAGATCGGCTTCATGGACCACGCCGGCAAGCCGGGTCGCCTCTATCTATCCCACGATGACCTCAGTTCGCTGTTGCCGAGCCTGTCGGCGGCCTGGCAAGAGACCGGCGCGCGCCGCCCGGCCGATGCCGCGCTCGCTGGCGCCTATCCTTTGCTCGACTGGGGCCTCACGCGCGACGACGATGGCGCGAGCGTGCTGCGCCTAACGGCGAGCAACGCTGTGGAGGTCGCCTTTCGGCTGCCGGCGCCGCTTGCCTCGGCGCTGGGCCAAGGCTTGCTCAATGCGAGCGCGGCGCCCCGGCAGGCGCGACTGGCGTGCCTCAGCCACTAGCCTAATTGGCCTTCACTCCGGCCGCGCGGATCACGGCTCCCCATTTGGCGACCTCGGCTTCGAGCTGCGCCTTCAAGGCCGCCGGGGTGGCGAGATCCTGCGCCACCGGCACCGTCGCCAAACCCGCCATGCGCTCGATCACCACCGGCTCGCGCAGGGCTCCCTGGAGGGCGGCGGTCAACTTCTCCACCACCTCCTTGGGCAGGCCCTTCGGCCCCCAAAGCGCGTGCCAGGCGGAGACTTCGAAGCCCTTGACGCCGGCCTCGCTGAGCGTGGGCAACGCCGCGAGCAAGGGAATGCGGGCCTGGGTGGTGGCCGCGAAACCTTTGATGGTGCCGGCATTGATCTGGTTGGCGGTCCCGGTGGTCTGATCGCACATGACGTCGAATTGGCCGCCCACCAGGTCATTCATGGCCGGGCCCGTGCCGCGGTAGACGACGGCATGCATTTTGATATTGAGCGCGCTCATCAGCATCAAGCCACACAGGTGCGAGGCCGACCCAATCCCGGCGTGTGCGTAGGTCACCTGGTCCTGCTTTTCCCTGAGCCAAGTTAAGAGCTCAGCAATGTCTTTGGCGGCGAGCGACTTCTTGCCGACGACCGTCATCGGCACGTCGGTAATGCGTCCAATCGGGTCGAAGTCGTTGAAGACGTCGTAGCGCAAGTTGTCGTAGAGCGAGGGTGCCGTCGACTGGCCGATGTGCCAAACCAGCAGCGTATAGCCGTCACCGGCGGCCTTGGCGACACGGCCGACGCCGATGGTGCCGCCGGCCCCGCCGACGTTTTCCACCACGATCTGCTGGCCGAGCGTGCGCCCCATCGGCTCGGCGATCAGCCGCGCCACCGTATCGGTCGGTCCGCCGGCGGCGGCCGGCACCACGATGGTCATGGGCCGCGTCGGGAAAGCCGGCTGCGCCTGCCCGCCCGATGCGGCGATCACCAAACTGGCGACCAGGCTGCCCAGCGTCGTGGCTGCGGCCTTGCTCCAGAGCATGCCCAACATCGACCGCCAGATCGCCCCGACGTTCCTCACTTTGCGTTGCATGTCCTCCTCCCTGGAAAGGCCCGCACCACGATCCCGCGAGATCGCTCTCCCGCGGGATCGCCCTCCTGCGAGATCGCCTTGGCCGGTTACGCCGGTGGCTGGCCTGCCGGGAGGGCGCGGCGCGCTTGGCATCTTCTATAGATTGTCGCCCATCAGTGCTTCGCATACGGCCGTTGTCACCTGACGTGTCGTGGCGCTGCCCCCAAGGTCGGGGGTGTGCAGGCTCGCATCGGCCGTGACGCGCTCGATTGCCCGCATCAGCCGGCCCGCCGCCGCCCTCTCGCCGAGGTGCTCCAGCATGAGCACGCCCGACCAGAAGGTCCCGATCGGGTTGGCGATACCTTTGCCCATGATGTCGAAGGCCGAGCCATGGATCGGTTCGAACATGGAGGGGAAGGCGCGTTCGGGGTTGAGGTTGGCGGTGGGGGCGATGCCGAGCGAGCCCGCCAGGGCCGCCGCCAGGTCCGACAGGATATCGGCATGCAGGTTGGTCGCCACCACCGTGTCGATGCTTTCCGGCTTCAAGATCATGCGCATGGTCATGGCATCGACCAGCATCTTGTCCCAGCTCACGTCCGGGAATTCGCGCGCGATCTCAAGCGCGATTTCGTCCCACAGCACCATGCCATGGCGCTGCGCGTTGGACTTGGTGACGACGGTCAGTAGTTTGCGCGGACGCGAGCGTGCCAGGGCGAACGCAAAGCGCATGATGCGCACGATGCCCGCGCGGGTAAACATCGACACATCGGTGGCGGCCTCCTCGGGCAAGCCACGATGCACCCGGCCTCCCACGCCGGCGTATTCGCCTTCGGAGTTCTCGCGCACGATCACCCAATCGAGCTCCGGACCCGATACCCGGCGCAGCGGCGAGGTGATGCCGGGCAGGATCCGGGTCGGGCGCACGTTGGCGTACTGATCGAAGGGCTGACAGATGGCGAGCCGCAATCCCCAGAGCGTGACGTGGTCGGGCACATCGGGGGCGCCCGCCGAGCCGAACAGCAGTGCATCGTGGTGACGAATGAGTTCCAGACCGTTTGCGGGCATAAAGGCGCCCGTCTCTTTGTAGCGCCGCGAGCCCCAATCGAATTGCTCGAAGGCAAACGCGAATCCGCCATCGCGCCGGGCGCACGCGCTCAACGCTTCGATACCGGCGGCGATCACTTCCTCTCCGATGCCGTCGCCGGGAATGGCAGCGATTCGATATTGACGCATGGGCTCCCTCGCGACGGCCGTCGCATGCTTTCTGGCAGCACTCTATGCGGCTTGGGCGTGGGCTGTCACGCTGAGCGTGCCAGACGCGAAAGCCAAGGTCCCCCTACATGCCCTTGGAGCCGCGGCCGATCGCGGCAATGCCGGTGCGCGAAACCTCCATCAGGCCGAGCTCGGTCATGATGGAGATGAACTGCTCGATCTTGGAGGTGCGCCCGGTGATTTCGAACACAAAATGCTCGGTGGAGGCGTCGATCACGTCGGCACGGAAGATTTCCGCCATGCGCAAGGCCTCGATGCGCTTGTCGCCCTTGCCGGTGACCTTCACCAGCGCCAGCTCACGCTCCAAGGGCTCGCCCAATGCCGTGAGGTCGACGACGCGATGCACATTGACGAGCCGCTCTAGCTGGCTCTTGATCTGTTCCAGCACCATGGCCGTGCCGGTGGTCACGACGGTGAAGCGCGACAGGTGCTTGGCGTGCTCGGTCTCCGAGACGGTCAGGCTTTCGATGTTATAGCCCCGCCCGGAGAACAGGCCGGCGATGCGCGCGAGCACGCCCGGCTCGTTGTCGACCAGGATCGAGAGCGTGTGCGTCTCGGGCTTGTCGCTGCGCTCTTCCAGGAAGTAGGCGGAGCCGGGCTGGGTATTGGGCATTGTATCCGTCTTTTCAAAACGCAGGCTTGAGGTGTCTGACCTCGAACAGGGCGGCGGGTCGAGCGTGGCCAAGCCGCTCGAGAGCTATCCCCGCCACGGCTCTGGGGCCGCCGCGGCGTACCCGGGCGGCCTAGACCAGCACCTTGCCCTCCTTGCCGATCGCCTTGTCGATCTCCTCCTCCGTCACCTCCTCGCCCAGCAGCATCTCGTGGTGCGCCTTGCCCGAGGGGATCATGGGGAAGCAGTTGGCGAGGGCGGCGACGCGGCAATCGAACAAGACCGGCCTGTCATTCGGGGCCTTCAGCATGGCCTTGATGGCGTCGTCGAGCTCGCCGGGCTTTTCGCACCTGATGCCGATACCGCCGTAGGCCTCGGCCAGCTTCACGAAGTCCGGCATGGCGGCCGTGTAGCTCTCGGAGATGCGGTTGCCGTGCAAGAGCTGCTGCCACTGCCGCACCATGCCCATGTACTGGTTATTGAGGATGAAGACCTTGACCGGCAGCCGATACTGCACGGCCGTCGACATCTCCTGGATATTCATCAGGATCGAGGCATCACCGGCAATGTCGATGACGAGCGACTTGGGATGCGCCATCTGCACCCCGATGGCGGCCGGCAAGCCATAGCCCATGGTGCCGAGCCCGCCGGACGTCATCCAGCGGTTGGGCTGCTCAAAGCGGAAGAACTGTGCCGCCCACATCTGATGCTGGCCGACTTCGGTGGTGATGTAGGTGTCGCGATCCTGGCACAGCTCATACAGCCGCTGGATGGCATACTGCGGCATGATAAAGGCATCGGAATTTTTGTAGCTCAGGCACTTTTTGGCGCGCCAGCGATCGATCTGGGCCCACCAGGTCTTAAGCGCCGTCTTGTCGACGGTGGCAGCCTTTGCCTTCCAGGTGCGGATCAGCTCTTCCAGCACGTAGGCGACGTCGCCGATAACCGGCACGTTGACCTTGACGTTTTTGTTGATCGAGGAGGGATCGATATCGATGTGGATCTTCTTCGAGCGCGGCGAGAATTGGTCGATGCGACCGGTGATGCGGTCGTCGAAGCGCGCGCCGATGCACACCATCACGTCGCAGTCGTGCATGGCGAGATTGGCCTCATAGGTGCCGTGCATGCCGAGCATGCCGAGCCACTCCTTGCCCGATGCCGGAAAGGCGCCGAGGCCCAACAGCGTTGAGGTGATCGGAAAACCCGTGAGACGCACGAGTTCGCGCAGGAGCTGGCTGGCCTTCGGTCCGGAATTGACGACGCCGCCACCGGTGTAGAGCACGGGCCGCTTGGCCTGCGCCATCAGCTCGACGGCCTGCGCGATGGCGCGCGTATCGCCGCGCAGGCGCGGCTGATAGGTCTTGTGCTTGACGTCCTTGGGGCCCGTATAGGTGCCAATGGCGAACTGCACATCCTTGGGGATGTCGACCACGACCGGCCCGGGCCGGCCGGTGCGGGCGACGTAAAAGGCCTCATGCAGGACGCGGGCGAGGTCGTCGATGCTTTTGACCAGCCAGTTGTGCTTGGTGCAGGGTCGGGTGATGCCGACCGTATCGCACTCTTGGAAGGCGTCGTTGCCGATGAGATGCGTCGGCACCTGCCCGGTGATGCACACCACAGGGATCGAATCCATAAGCGCGTCGGTGAGGCCGGTGACGGCATTGGTCGCGCCGGGGCCGGAGGTCACCAAGACGACGCCCACACCCCCCGTCGAGCGGGCATAGCCCTCCGCCGCATGCACCGCGCCCCCCTCCTGGCGCACCAGCACGTGCTGGACCTTGTCCTGCTGAAAGAGTTCGTCATAGATCGGCAAAACCGCGCCGCCCGGGTAGCCGAAAATGTGCTCCACGCCCTGATCGGCAAGCGCGCGAATGACCATTTCGGCGCCGCTCATTTTCAGTGTCATGGCAACAGCTCCGTTACGCAAACCCACTTAGGGACTGAGGGCCGCGCATTGATAGGGGCGGCCATGGTGGCGGGTCAACCGCTAAGGTTCAATGAACGCCAAAATTTCTGGCAGTAAACTTTCTATTTCTTTCGTTTCAAACGTCTTCCACGAAATCATATTTCGTCTGAACCAGGTCATCTGCCGTTTGGCGTATTGGCGCGTGGCGCATTCGGCGGCCGCGGCGGCGGCGGCCAGGCTCTGCCGGCCGGCGAGATGGGCGCTGAGCGCTGCGACGCCGAGCGCGCGCATGATCGGCAGCTCAGGCGAAAGCCGGAGCGCGAGCAGCCGGCGCACTTCCTCGAGCGCACCCTCGCCCAGCATGCGCTGGAAGCGCCCGGCGATGACCGTCTCGTGGGTGGCGGCCGGCGGCAGCAGCAGCAGGGGGATCGTCGCCTCCGCCGCGAGCACGGGCCGACCGGGGTGGCGCTGCCAGTCGGCAAGCGATCGTCCCGTGCTGTCAAGCACCTCGAGCGCGCGCACAATGCGTTGCGGGTCGGTGGGCTTGAGCCGCGCCGCCATGCTGGGGTCGCGCGCGGCCAATAGCGTGTGCAGCTCCTTGGCGCCGCGTTCTGCCACTTGTTGGCGCCAGTGGGCGCGCACGGCGGGATCGGCGGCCGGCACGGGGGAGAGGCCCTGCAACAGGGCGCGCAGGTAAAGGCCCGTGCCGCCGACGATGATCGGCCGGCGTCCGCTGTCGCGTGCGGTGGCCACGGCGGCGGCTGCATCGCGCGCATAACGTCCCGCCGAGTAGGCCTCCGCGCCGCTGACGCAGCCATAAAGCGCGTGCGGGGCCCGCGCCAGCTCCGAGGGCCCAGGCCGCGCGGTCAACAAGGCAAGCTCCCGGTAGACCTGCATGCTATCGGCGTTGATGATGCTGCCGCCGAGCCGCTCGGCCAGGGCCAAGGCGAGCTGGGACTTGCCGCTGGCCGTCGGCCCGGCAATAACGATGGCGCGTCCTGGCAGATGCTGCATCACGGGGCCCAATTAGGCTGCACTCCCGGGTCAAATCAACTGCGGCGCGGGCGCAGCGCTTGGACCCGCCGGTCCCCCAAGGGAGGCTGCCCCACATGAAACCGCTTGCCCTCGTGCTGACGGCCGCGCCCGCGGCGCCCGTTCTCGATGAGGCGCTCATTGCCGCCGTGCGCCCGCTGCTGGAGCCGGCGGAGCTCGTGCAGGCGCGCTGGCTGGAGCCGGGCATCGCCTGGGAGGGCCTGTTGCGCGGCCCGGCGCCCTTGGCGCCGCACGAGGCACGTGCGCGCCTTGGCGCGGCGGTGGCCGGACGGCCGATCGATATCAATGTCGTTTCCGCCGACCCGGCGCATCGCCGCAAGAAGCTCCTCGTCGCCGACATGGAATCGACCATCATCGAGCAGGAGTGCCTGGACGAGCTGGCAGCCTATGCCGGCTTGCGCGATCAGATCAGCGCAATCACGTTGCGCGCCATGCGTGGCGAGCTTGCCTTCGAGGCCGCGCTCAACGAGCGCGTCGCCCTCCTGAAGGGGCTGGGCGCCGGCATCCTCCAGGAGGTCTATGCTGACCGGGTGACCGTGACGCCCGGAGCCGCGAGGCTGGTTGCGACCATGCGCCGGCACGGGGCCCATTGCGCGCTGGTGTCCGGTGGCTTCAGCTTTTTCAGCGAGCGCATAGCCGCGCGCCTCAACTTCGATAGCCAGCAGGCCAATGTGCTCGAAATTGCCGCGGGCCAGCTGACGGGATGCGTGCGCCAGCCCATCCTCGGCCGGGAGGCCAAGCTCGCCGCCCTCGATCAGCTCACCCATGAGTTGCAACTGCATAGAGAAGACACGCTGGCCGTCGGCGACGGTGCCAACGACCTTGCCATGCTCCGCGCCGCGGGACTTGGCGTTGCCTTTCGCGCCAAGCCGATCGTGGCCGAAGCCGCGGCGGTGCGGATCGATCACGCCGACCTCACCGCCTTGCTCTATCTGCAGGGCTATGGTCCCCAAGACTTTATGGGCAGCGGGGCCGCCTCGGCCAACGTCACGGCTGCGCCGCCAGGCGGCGTTTGATCGCGTTGAGGAGGCGGGCGCCGCCCGCGCGGCCGCGTCGCGCGAGCGACAGGCCCGCGGCCCCTAGTGTGCCTGCGAAAAGGCGCAGCTGCGGAGAGAGCCGGCGCCACTCGCCGCGCATCAGCCGACGCAGGCGTTCCTTCCACACCCGTGCGATCCGCCAGGGCCAGGACGAGCGCACGCGCTCGGTCAACGCCTCCTTCCACGGCATGATGGTGTCGTGGGCCCAGGCGAACCAGCCGATCTGCATCAGCGCCGGTTGGGTCAGCTCGAAGAGGCGCGCGATGAGCGCCGTGGCCACCACCTTGGCGGCGATGAAGAGCACGCTGGCAAGCACCAGCTGTCCCCTGGCGATCAGGAACAGCGCCAGGAATTTGAGAGGCAGCAGCAGCAGGGTCGGCAGGGCAAAGGCCAACAGCGCCAGATAGGGTGGAAGGCGGGCAACGGCGAATTCGAGGCGCGACCATAACTTGTAGCGCGCCAACCGGCCCAGCCCATCCGCGAGCGGCCGCCAGCCCCATTCCTCAAAGACGATGATCAGGGCGATGAGGATCTGCAGCGTGCCCTTGAGGAGAGGCTTTGCCAGTCCCCAGAGTGCGCGGGTGAAGACGCCGAGCCGCTGGAGGCCGTAGCGCGTCAGGATGAGTGCGCTCCGGCCGAGCTGGCCGAGCCTGCGCCGACTTGCCTGTGCCAGTCCGTCCTCGGTTTGCTGCGCCACCTTGGCCCAAAGCTCCGCTGCCGCAACGCCGCGCGCGCCGCGCGCTGCTCCACTTGCCCGCCCCTTGGCTCGTTCACGCTTTTATCATGTGGGCATTGCTGCCATAGTCTGCCGCCCGCACGGGGCGAAAACATGCCCACGCTTCTCGGGGCCCAAAGCGCCGAGCCTCAGCTCGCGGGCGCCAGGCCCTCCGGGGGCGCTGCAGCGCGGCCGTCCCCAGGGGCGACCGGCTCCAGTTGCGAGGCCGCATCCAGGCGTCCGCCCGTGACGCGCCTGCCTTCCTCGGCCAGGGCCTCGGCCAATTCCTCGCGCGCCTTGTCCGCCTGCCGCTGTCTATTCCACAGGCTGGCATAAAGCCCGCCGCGCGCGAGCAGCTCCCCGTGCGTGCCCTGCTCCACCAGTCGCCCCTGATCCAGCACGAGAATTTGGTCGGCGCCGACGATGGTGGATAGCCGATGGGCGATGACGAGGGTCGTGCGGTTCCTGGACACCTCGTCGAGCGCATCCTGAATTTCTTTTTCCGTATGGCTGTCGAGGGCGCTGGTCGCCTCGTCCAGGATCAGGATCGGCGGTCCCTTGAGGATGGTGCGCGCAATGGCGACGCGTTGCTTTTCCCCACCGGACAGCTTGAGGCCGCGTTCACCGACGGTGGTGAGATAGCCATCCGGCAGCGCCTCGACGAAGGCGTCGATCTGCGCCATCGCCGCCGCCTTGCGCACGTCCGCGAGGGAGGCGTCGGGCCGGCCGTACTGAATGTTGTAGAGAATGGTGTCATTGAACAGCACGGTATCCTGCGGCACCACACCGATTTGGGCGCGCAAGGATGCCTGGGTGACGTCGCGCAGGTCGTGGCCATCGATGCTGACGCGTCCTCCGGCAACATCGTAAAAGCGCAGCAGGATGCGGGAGATGGTCGACTTGCCAGCACCCGATGGCCCGACGATGGCCAGCATTTTTCCGGCCGGCACCTCGAAGGACAAGCCATCGAGAATCGTTCGCTCCGGATCATAGGCAAATCTGACGTTTTCGAAGCGGATGGTGCCGGCCTTCACCTCCAGGACGCGAGCATCGGCGCGATCGCTCACTTCCGGCGTGACGGCGAGCACATCGAGCATGCGTTCGATGTCGATCAGCGACTGCTTGATCTCGCGATAGAGCATGCCCATGAAGTTGAGCGGGATGAACAGCTGCAGCATCAGCGCATTGACCATGACGAAGTGGCCAACCGTCTTCGCGCCGGCGGCGATGTCATTAACGGCCATCACCATGCAGAGCGTGAGCGCCAGGGTGAAGATGACGGCTTGCCCGCTATTGAGCACCGCCAACGAACTGTAGCTTTTGATGCTCGCCTGCTCGTAGAGGGCCACCGCCTTGTCGTAGCGTCGCGCCTCCCGCGCCTCGGCGCCGAAATATTTGACCGTTTCGTAATTGAGCAGGCTGTCGATGGCCTTGGTGTTCGCCTCCGTGTCGCTTTCGTTCATGCTGCGCCGGATCTGAATTCGCCAATCGGTGGCGCGCACGGTGAAGAGGAGATAAAGGGCGATCATGGCGACAACCACGGTGGCATAGCGCCAATCGAACTCGTAGAGCAGCACGCCCACCACCAGCGCGAACTCGACCAAGGTCGGCACGAAGGTCATCAGCGTCATGCGCGTGATGTTCTCGATACCGGTGCGTCCCCGCTCGAGCACGCGTGTGAGCCCGCCGGTCTTGCGTTCCAAATGGAAACGCAGGGACAGCTGGTGCATGTGCTCGAAGGTTTTGAGCGCGAGCTTGCGCACCGCATGCAGCGCAACCTTGGCGAACATGCCTTCGCGCACTTGCACCAACAGGCTCATGCCGATGCGCGTGAGCCCATAGAGGAGCGTTGCGAGCACGGGCGCCCCCGCCAACCAGGTCCAGGTCTGAGCGGGAGGCAGCTTGCCGCCGGCGACGGCGACCAGGGCATCCGTCGCCCACTTGAACGCAAACGGCATGGTGACCGTGACGATTTTCGCCAACAACATGAGCAGGAGCGAGATCAGCACGGTCGCCTGCAGATCCGGTCGGTCCGCCGGCCACACGTAAGGCACCAGGCTGCGCAGGACGCGCCACTGCCCGGCGCCACGGGAATGGCCATCGCCAATCCCGCGGCCGCTCGGGGGATCGAGACTCTTGTGGTAGCGCTGCATGACCTGCCTTTACTTCGCCAAGCCTGTCGTTGTCGATTGGCCCGACGGCGAGGGCACAATGCTGCACTGCAGCGGTGCGGCCATTTCTGCGGCCGAGCGGCCGCGTCGGCGGCTCAAAGCCCGCGGCGTCGCTGGCGAGGCAAATAAAGCTGCTGACACGGCAGGATAAAATCCGGCCCCCGCGTAAGCCGGGCGCGGTTGGCGGCAAAAATGGCCTTGTAACGCCTGCCGGCGCCGTAATGGCGCTCGGCGATCGCCCACAAGGTGTCGCCCTTTTTGACGACGTACCAGCCGGGCAGCGGCGTGTTGGCGCCGGCCGTCTGGCAGCGGCCGACGTCGCCTTTCTCTTTGCGCCGGCGGCTCTTGGGCTCAGCCGGCTTGGCGATCTTGGAGGCCCGCCGCGCGGCGGGCTTGGGCGGCGGCGGGGCAGCCGCCGCTCGCGGGGCCGGGGCGGCCGGGGTGGCGACCGGCACGTCGGGAGGGTTCATGGCGAGGCGATCTTCAAGGGGCGCGCTCGGCGGGCTTGCGCCGGTGCCTTCGCCAGCGTGCCGCGGCGGCGCTGGCGGCTCGGGCTGGGCTCCCGAGGCTGCGGCGCCGGCGGTGTCGACCGAGCCCGGCGCCCGTGGGACCTCGGCCTGGAGACCGGGACCGCCTGCCTCGGCCGGGGATGGCTCTGGCGCAGCGCCGGCCGTCGCCGGACTTGCCCCTTGGTCGCTCCCTTGCAACGCCGGGGCCGCGGGCTGGGGCGCGTGCGCCTCGGCGGGGCCGGGCGCGCCGGCCTTGTCCTGCGTGGTGCCTTCGACCGGGTTGGCTTGCGGCGGCGGTGCCGCGCCGGGGCTGGGGTCGGGCGCTTTGCCTGCCGGGGACGGCCGATGCTCGGCCGCCTCCGCGGTGGTTGGCGCCGGGACTGCGACGGCGGCCGTTCCCGGCTCGGTCGTCTCCGCCGCGGCGGCTTTGGGCGCAGGCGCAGGCCCGGTGGGCTCCGGCGGCCGCGCGCTGGCGACTGTGTCCGGCTCGGTCGCCTCCGCGGTGGCCGGCTTGGCGGCAGCCGCGACTTCGGTTCCGCGCTGGGGCGCCTGCTCGACGGCGGCGGGCGGCTCCGCTCCGGTGGCGGACGGGCGCGTTGCCTCCCCCTCCTGGCTTTGGCCGGGCAGGCCGGCGACGGCCGCAGCGCCGGGCGGTGCGTCCTCGGGCGCCGTGGTGGGCGTGGTCGCCTCGCCGCCTGGCGACGTCTCGGGCCGGGCGCGTTGCTGCGCGTCCGCGACCGGATCCCACAGTCGCGCCGGGGCGCCAGCGCGCGCGAGCCTCAGCATCATCGCCTGGAAGTCTTGGCGGGATCGTTTGAGCCAGCCCACCGTCGCCGGATCCCAGCCCCGCTCCGCACCCTCCAGCGCCAGCCGGCGCATGATGCCCCGGTACTCGTGTTGCGAGTAGTCGAGCCAATAAAGCAGCAGGGGGAGGGACCCCTGGGGGGCCGTTTCGGGCTTGGGACTTGCGAGCTCCTGCGGCTTTGGCTCAGCCGCCTGTTCCTTGAGCACCTCGCCAAAGCGCTTGGAGGCCTCCTCGGCGAGTTCCTCGGCCTGGCGGCGCACGGGGTCCTCGCCTTTGACGTCCCGAGCCGCGAGCGGATGGCTCAGGCTGCAAAGCGCAACCGCTGCCGCAAGTCGAACCCAGTGAGCCCTCCTCACGACGTCGCCTCCCCCAAGTGCCGTTCGCCAGAGCGCGCCGGCCGTCAATGGCGGGGCCGGAAGCCCCTGCCCCCTGTCTCCCGCCCCAGCTTAGCGCTAAGCCGGAGCGGCCACAAACCTCGGCCGCAACGACTGGGGGTTGGGCCTGTCGGCTAGTCGCAATTTGGCACTGGGCTGGCGCATACTATTTACGTGTCCCAGGTCCGACACATGACAACGCGGCCGGGAACGGGGCAAGGTATGAGATCGCCGCGAGCAACAAAGGTTTTATATGCAGCAAAGAACGAACAAAAACACCCGCAAGCGGCCTTCCCGCATGCCAGCCATCTGCGTCTATTGCGGATCCAATACGGGTAAGAACGAAGCCTATGTGGCGGCCGCCCGCACGCTGGGGCGGCAGATGGCGGAGGCCGGGGTCGGTCTCGTCTACGGCGGTGGGGGGCTTGGCCTGATGGGCGAGATCGCCCGCACCGTGCTGGCCCACAACGGGCACGTCACCGGCATCATCCCTGAATTCCTCTCCAAGAAGGAGCGCATGCTGAAGGACGCCGACGAGCTCATCGTCGTCAAGGACATGCACGAGCGCAAGCAGCTCATGTTCGATCGATCGGATGCCTTCGTTGCCCTGCCGGGCGGTATCGGTACCCTCGAGGAGCTCGTGGAGCAGCTGACCTGGGCGCAGCTCGGTCGGCACAACAAGCCCATCGTGCTCTTGAACGTGGACGGATTCTGGGCCCCGTTGCTCTCCCTCTTGCAGCACATGAACCGCGAGCAGTTCATTCGGCCCGAGATGGACGTGCGATTCATCACGGTCGACCGGCCCGAGGATGTCCTGTCGGCGATTGAAGCCCACGCACAGCGCGTGCCGGACAGCAAGGCCGACGCGGAGCTGGCGCAGAAATTCTAGCGCGCAGAAATTCTAGCGCGTGAGGAGGCCGGGGCCTCACCGTCTTGTGACCGGGGCACCGTGAACTGATTGCCATTGGCTCTCGTAGACGTTGCCGCTGGGCTGCCGAGCCTAGGCTAACGCGGGAGACAACCATGCACGTCTCAACGGGGCGCGCGCTTGCGCCCGGGGCCGCGCCGGGGCGCTCGGGCGCCGGCGTGGGCTCGTCATGACTTGCGCCGGCGCTGCCGCGCACAGTGACTTGGCTGCGCAGGGCGCTTTTCGGCGCGATCAGAATGCCGCGCGTGAGCCGCAAGCGCGGCAGGCATCCCGGTTGTACGCCCGACACCTCAAAAAAAGGAGCGAGCGCTTTCCCATGCCTTCCCGCCCCCGCGCTCACCTTGAGCGCCGTCTTCTGCAAGGCACGGTCACCGTTGCGGCGCTGATCCCGATCCTGGTTGGTCTGGCGGGCATCGTGGCCGGCCTTGGCGCCTTTGATGCCTCGGCCGGCGCGACGCTGAATGGTGACAGCCACGTGCGCTATCTCTCCGGGTTGATTTTCGCCATCGGCATTGCGTTCTGGAGCACCGTGCCCGCCATCGAAGTCTCCGGGTCGCGCTTTCGTCTGCTGACGGGCCTCGTCGTTGTCGGTGGCCTGGCCCGGCTTTACGCGGCGGTGTTCACCGGCCTGCCCGGCCCGGCCATGCGCGCGGGCCTTGCCTTGGAGCTTTTGGCGGCCCCGTTGCTGGCCCTGTGGCGCGAACGCCTTGAGCGCCGTCTCACCAAGGAGCACCGCTGGCCATGACATTTTCGTAACATCGCAGCGCGCACCAAATTGCGCCATGGTTCTCTTTTAGGCGGGACGCGACGTGGGCCTGCGCGCGGTGCTTAAGGTGGTGCCAACGCCGCGGCGCTGGCCGCCACGAGGCGAACGGCGCATAGGAGGAAGGCGCATGAAGACCGGCTGCACCCACGCCATCGCCCTCGTTGCGCTAGCCCTCCTCGGCACACCTGCCAGCGCCGATAGGATCAACACGGGCGCGGCGGACGGACCCTATCAAAAGCATTTCTGTCCCGTCCTCGCGCACGAGCTCAAACTGGCTCAGTTCGACTTCGCCTGCGCGCCGTCGGCCGGAACGCGCGAGACCATCGAACACGTGCGCGCCGATGCGCGCCAGCTCGGCTATGCCCAACTCGACGCCTTCGCGCTGCTTGCCAAGGAGCCGAGCGCGGAGGGGGCCTTTAGAATCGTGCGCCACGATGATGTGCGTCAGTGCCTCTATGCCGTGACCCGCAATCCCGAGCTCACGAACTGGGGTGAGGTGTCCGGCAACGCCGCACGCTTGCGGTTCGTTTTGCCTGCCGCCGAATCGGGCAGCGCCAATACCTTTCAATTTCTGCGCGCGATCGATCCCGGCGGTCTCGGCAAGGCCCCCGAGCCGCGTCATGCCCCCTCCGTCGAGAGTGCGATCCAGGAGGGGTTAAGCGCCGAGGATACGGTCAGTTTCTTTGTGCAGTTCCCCGATCCTGAAAGCGAACATTTCGCGCTGATCCAAAAGCTCGGGGGTCACGTCGTGCCGGTCATCGACCGGAGCATCCTGCGCCAGGAGGCCCTGGGCAAGAAAATCTATTTTGCGCAGGAGACGCAGGTAGAGAACCCGCACTGGATCAAGAGCAGCCGCAAGATCGTGACGGCCTGCACGCCAATGCTCGTCTTTACCGGGAGCCCAGAGCGCGTTGCGGCCGGCAAGATGCGCAAAGATCACGAGGATCTGATTCGCACCATTGTCGCGCTCAACGCGGCTCAGCTGCTGCCCGAGGAAGCCCTGTTCTCCAAGCTCTTGAAGCGCACCAAGGAGCTGACCGCCACCAGCACCGAAAAGCTGCTTGAGGCAACCGAACAGGCGCGCGTCAAGGCCCGCCCCTATACCGACCAAGCCATGGAGGCGGCGCGGGAAACCGCCGAGCAGGCCAAGGAAGCGGCGGGACGGGCCTCCGATGCGGCCAAGCCCTATATCGACAAGTCCAAAGAGGCCGCGCAGAAGGCCTATGATGATGCCATGCGCGTGGCCAAGGAGCTCATGGAAAAGAAGCCGCAATCGCCGCCGAAGAACGACTGAGCCTCGCCGCTGGCTGCCGCAGCCAAGAGCCGCCCCGGCCCGCACTTGCCACTGCGCCCATCGAGAGGTTAGCAGTGTGCCCATGCAGCACGCTCCTCGCCTTGCCGATCGACTGGCCCTGATCACCGGGGCGACACGGGGGATCGGGCGCGCCGTCGCGCTCGCCTACGCGCGGGAGGGCGCACATTTGATCCTGGTAGGTCGCACGGCGGGCGCGCTCGAGGAGGTCGACGATGAGGTGCGCGAGTTCGGGCGCCCGGCCACGCTCTTGACGCTCAACCTCAACGATCACGACAGGATCGACGCGCTGGGTCCCACCATCTTCCAGCGCTGGGGCAAGCTCGACATTCTCGTGGGTAATGCCGCCATGCTGGGACCCCTATCGCCGCTCGGGCACGTCACGGCCGAGGCTTGGAAGGAAGTGATGGATCTCAATCTCAACACCAACTGGCGTCTCATTCGCACGCTCGATCCGCTGCTGCGCCGGTCGGAGGCCGGGCGGGCCATTTTCGTGACCTCCGGGGCTGCCGTGAACAGACGTGCGTACTGGGGACCCTACAGCATCTCCAAGGCGGCGCTCGAGGCGCTGGTGCAGACCTATGCCCACGAGATGACCAACACTACCGTGCGCGCCAATCTCATCAATCCTGGCCCGGTGCGCACGGCCATGCGCGCGAAAGCCTTTCCGGGCGAGGATCCAGCCACCTTACCCTGGCCGGAAGACATCACCGAGCGGTTCGTGGAACTGGCGACGGTCGCCTCGTCCTACAACGGCTGCATCTTCGATGTGAGGACGAACGAGATACGCTAGATATGCCGGCGCCTAGCCGGCATGCACGACCATGCCGTCGTAACCCGGCTCCACGTGCTGGGGCAGGTCGCGGCGCAGGGTGTCGTAGTCGAGCTCAGAGGTCATGTGCGTGAGGATCGCCCGCTTGACGCCCAGGCGCTCGATCCAGCGCAGCGCCTGCTTGACGCTAAAGTGGCTCGGGTGCGGCAACGGCCGCAAAGCATCGACGATCCACAGGTCGAGACCGGCGAACAGCGGCAAGGAGGCCTCGGGAATGCCGCTGATATCGGGCGAATAGGCGACCCGACCGAAGCGGAAACCCAGGGAAGGCAGATCGCCGTGTTCCTGGAGGAGCGGTACGATTGCGATGGCACCCCCGCTGCCGCTGACTTCGAGGCCGGCCAGAGGCTCGATCGTGTGGGCATTGAGGATCGGTGGGTAGGCAGAGCCCGGCGGCTGCACGAAACAGTAGTCGAAGCGGTGCTCGAGAACCTGGCGTGTGCGCTTGTCGGCGTAGATATCGATGCGCCGGCGCGCGTTGAAAGCCATGCCACGCAAGTCATCGATGCCGTGCGTGTGGTCCGCGTGATCGTGGGTGTAGAGGACGGCATCGACGCAATCGACCTCGGCCTCAAGCAGCTGGTCGCGCAGGTCGGCAGGTGTATCGACCAGGACGCGCGTGCGACCGTGCGGGGAGGCCTTTTCCACCAGGATCGCACAGCGCCGGCGCCGGTTTTTCGGATTGCTTGGATCGCATGCCCCCCAGATGTTGCCGACGCGCGGCACGCCACCTGAAGAACCGGTGCCAAGGAGCGTGATCTTGAGGCTCATGACTGGGCCATCACCGCCGGCGGAACCTTGCTGTAGAGGCGCAAGAAATTCTGCGTGGTGATACGGGCCAACTCCTCCGGCGAAATGCCCTTGACGGCGGCGAGCGCGGCGGCCGTGTGCACGACGTAGGCGGGTTCGTTGCGCTTGCCGCGAAAGGGGCTGGGCGCCAGGTAGGGTGCATCGGTCTCCACCAACAGGCGATCGAGCGGGACCAGGGCCGCCACCTCGCGCAGGCTCTCCGACTTCTTGAACGTCAAGATCCCCGAGAAGGAGATGTAATGACCAAGGGCGAGCCCGCGCCGGGCCAGCTCCTTGCCGCCGGTGAAGCAGTGCAGCACCGCGGGAAATGCGCCCTTGGCGCTTTCCGCCTCCAGGATGTCGGCAACGTCTGCGTCTGCGTCGCGGGCGTGAATGACGAGCGGCAATTGGGTTGCGCGCGCCGCCGCGATATGCCGGCGAAAGCCCTCGGCCTGGGCCGCGCGCGGGCTGTTGTCGTAAAAATAGTCGAGCCCCGCCTCGCCGATCGCCACCACCTTGGGATGCGCCGACAGCCGCACGAGCTCCTCGGCTGGGATATCCAGCTCCTCATGGGCATAGTGCGGATGCGTGCCCACCGAGCAGAACACATTCGCGTTGGCATCGGCGATCGCGATCAGGTTGGCGAAGCGCCGCAGGCGCGTGGAAATGCTGACCATGGCGCCGACGCCGGCCGCATGCGCGCGCTGGAGCACGCCCTCAAGCTCGTCGGCCAAATCGGGAAAGTCGAGGTGACAGTGGTGATCGACGAGCATCAGGTCTTCTGGGGTTTGGACGGCTTGGCGGTGGCCTCCGCGCCGGGATCCAGATAGCGCGGAAAGACGGCGACGGGTGGGGGCAGCTGGGCGCCCGGCGTGAGCCGGCCCGGCTCACCGAGCCAGGCAAAGCTGCGCTTGTCCGCCTCCTGCGCCAGACTGTCGAGCAGCTTGGCCGCCGAGCCCGGCATCACCGGTGCCGCCAGAATGGCGACCTGGCGTACGACTTCCGCGGTTGCGTAGAGGATTGTTTCCATGCGCTTGGGATCGGTTTTGCGTTTGGCCCAGGGCTCCTCGCTCGCGAAATAGCGATTGGCGTCGGCGACCACCCCCCACACCGCATCCAGATATTGCTTGATGCCCTGCCGGTCCATGGCGGCACGCACCTTGGCATAAAGGGCGTCGGCCTCGGCGAGGATTGCCCGGTCGGCGAGGCTGAGCTCGCCGGGGGAGGGTAGCGTGCCCGCGCAGTTCTTGGCGATCATGGCCAAGGAGCGCTGCGCTAGGTTGCCGAGATCATTGGCGAGATCGGCGTTGATACGATTGACGATGGCCTCGTGGCTGTAGCTGCCGTCTTGGCCGAATGCGGCCTCACGCAAAAAGAAGTAGCGCACCTGGTCGACCCCGTAGCCTTTGGCCAGGTCGAAAGGATCGACCACGTTGCCCACCGACTTCGACATCTTTTCTCCACGGTTGTAGAGAAAGCCGTGCGCGAATACGCGCTTCGGCACGGCGAGGCCCGCCGACATCAGGAAGGCCGGCCAGTACACGGCGTGGAAGCGCACGATGTCCTTGCCGATGATGTGCACGTCGGCCGGCCAGAAGCGCCAGCGTGGCGCCGCGGGGTCGGGAAAGCCCGCCGCGGTGATGTAGTTGGTGAGCGCATCGACCCAAACGTACATAATGTGATCGGGGCCGGGGCGCGGTCCGGGCACCTTGATGCCCCAATCCAGCGAGCTGCGTGAGATCGACAGATCGTTGAGACCGCCCTTGACGAAGCTCACGACCTCGTTGCGGCGCTCGGGTGGCAGGATGAAATCTGGATACTGGTCGTAGTGGCGCAGCAGCCGTTCCGCGAACGCCGACAGGCGGAAGAAGTAGGTTTCCTCCTCGGTCCATTCCACCGGCGAGCCTAGGGGTTCGCGGCGCACGCCATCGGCACCGAGCGTCGTCTCTTTTTCGTCGAAGTAGGCTTCCTGCCGCACCGAATACCAGCCGGCATACTTGTCGAGGTAGATGTCACCCGCCTTTTCCATGCGCCGCCAGATTTCTTCGCTGGCGCGATGATGTCGGGGCTCGGTCGTGCGGATGAAGTCGTCCTGACTGACGTTGAGGGCCACCATCATGTCGCGAAAGCGCTCAGAATTGCGATCGGCCAAGGCCTGCGGCGCCAGTCCCTCGGCAAGCGCCGTCTGCTTCATTTTCAAGCCGTGCTCATCGGTCCCTGTCAGGAAGAACACGTCCTTGCCGTCGAGACGTTCGAAGCGCGCGATGGCATCGCTGGCGAGCGCCGTGTAGGCGTGACCGATGTGCGGCACGCCGTTCGGGTAAAAAATCGGTGTCGTGATGTAAAACTGCTGTTTCCCGCTCATGTCGGGGTTCCGCCCTGGGTTTCGTCCATCAGCCATGACCGGCGTCCGTGGCCCACGAACGCCAAGCTCTAACGCATTCGGCCGCGCCGCCGCGGCGGCATGGCGCGCGGGCAAAAAGCAATCGTGGAAGCCTGGCTCGTCATGGTTTTGGGCTTTACTGTCGAGAAAGCGCGCGTGGCCTATCATGAAAAAGCCGCCAGTGCCACCGCCAATACGCGGCGGAAAAAGCGCCAACCTCACGGGCGGGCGAGGGCCTCCAAGCGCGCAAACAAGCTGGTGAGCATCGCCTTGCGGTCGAGATTGAGTTCGGCGGCATCGGCTTTCTCGCGCGCCGCCAGCTGCCAGAACTCGGCCCAGGCGGGCAGGCGCTCGGGGGCAATCAGCCGTGCCGCCAGCGTCTCATCCGCGGGGGACCCTTGCCCAGTGGCGCGCGCGCGCACCAGGCGCGCCAGCAGGTCGAGAAACAGCTCGAAAAAGGTTTCATAGGGCTGCTCGGGCGCGCCAAATCCCATCTCATCGGTGAGCGCGTGCGCCAGCTGCCAATCAAGCCGAGGTAGCGAGCCCATCAGCTTTTCGATGCGCGCGTTCAGCTCCAGTCCGCCCGCGGCAACAAGTTGCAGCAGCCTGCGCACGCTCCCCTGCGCCACACTTTCCAACCTCCCCCATGCCTCCCCGTGCGGCGGCTCAATGCCGCGCATCTCAAGGGCGGCCAGCGCCGCCGCGCGCAACGGCTCGGCGGTCAAGGCGGCGAGGTCGAGCCGGCGGCAACGCGAGCGGATGGTGGGCAACAGACCGTTCGGCGCTGCCGAGATCAGCAAGAACAACGTGCGCGCTGGAGGTTCTTCCAGGGATTTCAAGACGGCATTGGCCGCGTTGATGTTGAGCTCGTCGGCAGAATCGATCAGCACCACTCGCCAGGCACTGGCCGCGCTCGTCAGCCCAAGGAACGACTTCAGCCGGCGCACCTCGTCGACCGGGATCGCCTGCGCGAAGCGCCGTGCCCTGGCATCGTAAGGACGGCGCAGCAGCAGCAGCCCGGGATGGGAGAGCGCGTTCACCTGGCGCGCTGCGCGCGTTGCGGGCGCGACCTCGAGCGTGCTGCCGCTGGGATCGCGCTCGCCGGGTTCGGCCAGCGCATGCCGCGCCAGCCGATAGGCCAGCGTAGCCTTGCCGATGCCCAGGCGTCCCGTCAGCAGCCAAGCATGGTGCATCTGCCCGCTGGCGAAGGCCTCCGCCAACGCGCGCTCGGCGTCGGCGTGACCGAACAGAATGGGCGTTTCGCGCGGATGCGGGAAGCCGTCGAGCCGATCGGCCTCGGGCGCTGCCTCGGCGTCCTGTGCCACCGCCTGCCGCGCCATCACTCGGCTCCCGCCAGCAGGCGGTCTGAGACCGCCTGCCAAACTGCTGTGGCGATGACGTCCGGGGCCAGGCTTGCGTCGATCACGATGCAACGCTGAGGGTCCGCTTCGGCAAGGGCCAAGTAGCCGGCGCGCAGACGCCGGTGAAACTCGAGCGCGCGCCCCTCAAAGCGGTCGGCGATGTCCGGCGCGGGCGTGGGTGCACGCCTGCGTGTGACACGCGCCAGACCGTCACGGGGATCGAGGTCCAAGAGCACGGTGAGGTCAGGCCGATAATCCTTCACCACCAGTTGGTCGAGCGCGTCGAGCACCTCGGGCCCCAGCCCGCCTGCACTGCCCTGGTAGACGCGGGTGGAATCGGAAAAGCGATCGCATACCACCCAGCCGCCGGCAGCCAGGTGCGGCGCGATCGTCTGTTGCAGATGGTCGGCGCGGGCGGCGTAGAACAACAGCGCTTCGGCAAGCGCGCCGTGCGGCGGCGTAGCGGGATCGAGCAGCAATGCTCTGACCCGTTCGGCGAATGGCGAGCCCCCGGGTTCGCGCGTCAGGATGGCGTTGATGCCGCGCTTGGCGAGGCCCGCGACCAACAGCTGAGCCTGCGTGGACTTGCCGACGCCCTCGCCGCCCTCGAACGTGATAAACTTTCCCGATCTCATCGCGCTCGCTGCCCGGCGCTCGGTCGGCCCGGCGGCGCCATGAGCGTTGCCGTCGAGCCAGGAGGCCCTCTAGGGAATCCAGCGGGTAGCCAAATACAGGAGCGTGTCAAGTCCGCGGCGCATCACGCCCGCACGGCCGACGTCCTCGGCCACGTAGAGCGGCACCTCATTGGTGGTTTCATTGGGCGCGGTCACGCGCAACCTGGCGACTTGTTCGCCCTTCCGCAACGGCGGCTTCAGGGGCCCGTTGTAGATGATCTGCGCCTTGAGCCGTGGGTTGGCGGGCTGGCGCGCCAGCCAGATATTGACGTCGCCATTGCCGGTAAGCGGCACAAACATGCGCTCTCCACCCAGGACCCTGGCGTGGCCGACCACCTCGCCGGCATCGAACAGCTTCACCTCCGTGAAATTCTTGAAGCCCCATTCCATCAGCCGTCGCGCCTCGTCGCGGCGTTCCTCGGCGGTGGCGCAGCCGTTGAGCACGGCGATCAGGCGCCGCCCATCCTGCTTGGCGGAGGCGACGATGCCGTAGCCGGATTCCTTGATAAAGCCGGTTTTGAGCCCATCGATGCCAGCCACGAGGTTAAGGAGTGGGTTACGGTTGATGAACTTGTGCTTGCGGTAGGGAAACTCCTTCAAGGCAAAGTAGCCGTAATAGTCGGGGTAGACTTGGATGACGTGGCGCGCCAACAGCGCCAGCTCGCGCGCGGTGGTGACGTGGTCGGGCTGGTAGAGGCCCGTGGCATTTTTGAAGACGGACTTGCTCAGCCCCAGGACGCGCGCCTCCGCGGTCATGCGCGCCGCAAACAGGTCCTCCGCACCTGACATGTTTTCCGCAACCGAGATCGCCGCATCGTTGCCCGATTGTACGGTAATGCCCTTGATCAGGTCCTCCACGGATACGCGCGTGCCCAGTGGCACGAACATGGCCGAGGTACCCGAGGGCGCGCCGCCCTTGCGCCAGGCGTTCTCGCTCATCAAGTACTCATCGCTGAGCTTGACCTCGCCGTCTTTGAGCGCCTTGAAGAGCACCGTCAGCGTCATCAGTTTGCTCATGCTCGCCGGGTACATGAGCTCATCGGCATTGCGCTGATACATGATGGCACCGGTATCGGCGTCCATCAGGAGGGCCTGGGCCGCCTTGACGCTAAACTCGGCCTGAGCGCCGGCGGGGCCCGTGGCGCCCAGCGCGAAGGCCGTGATGAGCGCCAGCACGAGCAGTGAGCTGAGCGCGCGGTGCGGCAAACGAGCCAACGCGGGCCGCGTTCTTTTGGATCCCAACATCATCTGCCCGCATGTCATATAATGTCCCCGTGAGCGCGTGCGCGTTGGGCTTGTCACCCGTTCGCTGGCCCCCGCTGCAACGCTGTCAGGCGCCCGCCCGCTGTGATCCCGATCCGGTCGCAGCATAGTCTCGAATCCTAGCGGCTGTCATTGGGCCCGCGCGCCAATCTGACCTGAAACCAGGGCTGGGAGGCGAGGAAGCGTTGCTCCCGGCGGTCGTCGCCCGACATGGGAGCAGGGCCGGCATAGCGGACCCGCACCCGGGCAAGCCCCGGGCCCTCGACGCCGAGGTAGCGCGCGCTCGCCCGTGACAGATCGATCACCCGATTGTTGACGTAGGGCCCGCGATCGTTGAGCCGCACCAGCAACGTGCGGCCGTTCTCGAGATTGCTGACGTAGGCGAGCGATGGCAGCGGCAAGGTCGGATGGGCGGCGGTCAGCGCCCACATATCGAAGATTTCGCCATTCGAGGTGCGCCGGCCGTGGAAGTCCTCTGCGTAAAAGGAGGCAAGCCCCGCGCGATCATAGGCGGGATCGACCTGCGGCACGTACCAGCGACCATCGATCTGGTAGGGCGCGCCCAGCTTGTAGATGCCGCCACCCTTGGGGATCGGTTGATTAGCGTCGACGACGCGTGGGCTGGCGGTCCCATAGCGCCCTTCATTGCGGAAGCCGGAACAAGCAGCCGCGACGCCAGCCGCTGCGGCCAGCGCGACCCAAGAGACGACCGACGGCCGCCACGGCTTACGCATCACTCATCAACCCTGGCCTTGGCTCCTCCGGGGAGCGCCCGGAGCAAAAATCTTGCCAAAGGGCCGTTAGGAACGGGTTAACTCTGGCGGCGTGCGTGGCGCCGGTGCGGGCCTTCGCTCGGGCCGAGGCAGGCCGGCCCCGTCAAGGTTTCCGGTGGAGGCAGGCGTACTTGCGCACGAGTTGCCGCGTGACGAGGGGTACCGCGCGCCGGCCCACACTGTTGGCGGCGGCGGTCCTGCAGGGCAGCCAGAAATAGGTGACGTCGGGGTCCACCACCAGGCGCGCGGGTGCAAAGGCCGGCGCAACCAAGATGGAAAGGAAATGGGTGGTCGAGGCCCACACCAGGCCATTGAGCCGTTCCGGGATACGGTTTGCCGAAACAAAGCGCGCATCGCCGAGCCCCGGATCGGACGTGGTGCCGGTGGCGAGCTTGCGGACCGCCTCTTCGTAACTGGTCCAAGCAGCGACGAACCTTTCGGTCTCAAGAACATGCACAGACATCGCCACCAGGAGGGCGCCGGTCGCACAGCGGACACTGGCGGGCCCCATCAGTGTCCCCAGCAGTCGCCGTACATAGGGCAGCGCCAGCGCGAGGCGGCCCTCTGCCGCCACGGCGCAAGCGGCCGCGATGACCCCGAGGATCGGCGTGAAGGTCAACAGCGCAGTGCGCAGATAATACCGGTTTTCGCCGACGACCGGCGCATCGGCCGTGAGCACATGCACACTGAGCACCGCCACCACCGCGATGGCCGCGTAGACATGCGAGCGCTCCAGCTTGGCCCAGCTCAACGCGATGAGCGTGAGGCCGTAGCCCACGAGCGCCACCAACAGGAGGCGCATGGGATTGAGCGCAAGGCTGCTGAGGTCGATGAAATTGAGCGCCGCGTTGGCGAGCACGCCGGCGATGTAGGCGTCGGGTGGCAACTCGAGCCTGATGGCGATCCAGATGGCAAGCGCCGCCGCCCCAGCTGTTGCAGCGCGCAGGAGCGCCGGATCCCGCGTGCCGCGCAGGGCTAATGTCGCCACGATCGCGGCGGCGAAGATCAGGGCTCCCTCGTGGCTCAGAACCAAGGCCAGCAATGCCAGGAAGGCGGCGGGTCCAGCAAAGAGACCGCGTCCACAGTGCACGATGGCGAGCGTCGGCCAGAACAGGGCATGCGCGATCCACATCTCGGTTGGGAAGCCGAACACGAGCGGGCACAGGATGGCCGTCGAGCCGCACGCGTAGGTGAACAGGATGCGCTGCCGTGAGCGATCAAGGGCGAAAGTGGCGAGGAGGCCGAAGAGCTGGGCGCCAAAGAACAGAAATCCATAAATGGCGATGCCGCCACGGGGATCGGCGGTCAGCTTGACGTAGGCCTCTGCGGGCATGTGGCAGAACAGCAGGACGAACAGGCGGCAGGAGATGTTGTGCCAGTGGATGCGCCAGCCATCGGCTACCGCCACGGAATAGGAGAAGATCGAGCCATCGCCGAACAGTTGCAGGTCGTAGTGGAGCCCGACCACAATAAAGAGGAGGGACCACGTCAGGCCGGCCAGGACCACCAACCGGCGCAGAAACAGCGCTTCGGACCCAACGGCGAGCCGGGTGCGCCAGCCGACCGCAACGGTGGTGGTGCCGGACAGCTCCGTCATGGCAGACGCCGGCCGGGCTGAGCCCATCTCAAGCGCGCCGCGCAGGACCGCGTTGGCCCGGCCGGGCGGCCGGGCCAAAAGCGCCAGGGCGGGCTGGCGCCGGGTTGGGTCGGTTGCGTCAGCATGTCGGCACGACGATTAGGGCGGCACCCGATTCCAAGCAACGCGTCAAAACGAACTTCCCTGGCACGCAAACGTCCGCCCTCCGCCCACCGATGCAAGAAATGCAAGAAACGTGCGCAGGCCACCAACGCTAAAGCGCCTTGCCCGGCAACGGGCGCGGCGGTGGCCCCAACGGTCGGGCGAGCAACCGTTGCCTATCTGCGACACGGATGGCAAAGAAACGCTATGCAAAAGCTTTTTCCTGTCGGACCGCGCCCGGCTGCCGCCGCGTCCTCCCTGAGCAGGAGGCCCGGCAGCCCTTGGCCGTGTCGAGCGCAACCCAAAGGGCAAGAGCAGCGCTCGGGGTGGCGGCGTCGACCCGCTCGACCAGGAGGCGGCGGCCTGGCGTCGATGCGTGTTCGCTCCCGCGGGTCCGAGGCGCGGGCGCACCGGGGAGGTGGCCCAAGTCTTGCCCGGGCGGTTCTGGATTGGAACGACAAGCGTGAGTTGGGCTGAGTACTGGAACCAGGAGACCTCGCTCTATGTCAACGAGCGCCACCGGCGCGTGCATTACGCGCGGGTGACGCGCGATATCATCGCGCATATGCCGGCGGGCGACGTGCGCCTCGTAGATTATGGCTGCGGGGATACGCTGGCGGCGCGCGAGCTCGCGGCAGCGTGCGGTCACCTCTGGCTATGCGATGCCTCCCCGCGCGTGCGCGACCGCTTGGCTGAGCGCTACGCCGACGCGCCCAAGATCGGCATCATCACGCCGGCCCAATTCGAGGAACTGCCCGCGGGTTCGATCGGCATGATCGTGGTCAACTCCGTGGTCCAGTACCTATCGCGGTCCGAGTTCTCTGAGCTTCTGAAGGCCGCGCGGCGCAAGCTAATGCCCGGGGGCGTGCTGCTATTGGCCGACATCGTGCCGCGCCATGTCAGCCCCTTGCGCGACGCGCTTGAGCTCCTCAAGTTTGCCGCCAGCGCCGGGTTTGTGCTGCCGGCCGTGTTTGGCCTGGCACGGTCCTATTTTTCGCCCTACCGCAAGATCCGACGGAGTTCGGGCTTTTTGCAGTTCGAGGAGGCAGAACTTGTGGCGCTGTTGCGGGAGCACGGTCTTAGGGGTCAACGCCAGCCGCGCAATATCGGGCACAATAGCGCGCGTATGACGTTTCGCGCGGTGCAGCCTTGAGGGGGCTACTTTGGCAGGCGTGCGGGAAGAGCCGGGTCGGAAGCCGTGGCGCGCCGCCCGCTGTTCGCCGTGGGACGGCGGGGCCCAGCAGCGGCGGGGCGTTCGCAACTATGCCAAATCAAGCGCGTGTCGTTTCAAGTCCGCCAGGTCGGCAATCTCCAGGGTTGCCTCGTGCGTCGCGGCCAAGACGACGCGCGGCGCCACACCGGCGCTCAGGGCCTCCTGCCAACGTTCGGCGCAGAGGCACCAGCGGTCGCCAGGATTGAGGCCGGGGAAACCAAATTCGGGTCGTGGTGTCGACAGGTCATTTCCGCGCGATTTCGAGAAGGCCAGAAACTCGCGCGTTACTTCAACGCAAACTGTGTGCACGCCGACGTCCTCGGGCCCAGTGTCACAGCAGCCTGTGCGGTAAAAACCCGTGGTGGGATTGAGGGAGCAAACCTCAATGGGTTCGCCGAAGACGTTCTTCTGTTGCTGAGCCATGGCCGTACTCAAGTCGTTGCGTTTCCGAGCGGCGCCACAGTCTTCCTCGTCGCTTGCTGGCTTCAACGCTGCTCCTCCCGATACTGCCCAACTTGGCCTCAGCTCGCAATCGCGGGCTGTGCGTTGCGGGCGCCAAAGATGAGGCCAAATAGCTAGCCGGGGAACGCGCCCCTGCGCCCGCGAGCCGCGGTCGGCGAGGGCGGCCGCGGCTTGCCGGCGTCGAGGCGCCGGAACCACGTCCCGGCCTGGTGTTGTTAGACCTCAAGCTCTGCCCTGAAGTCACCGACGGTTTAAAGACCCAAGCGCAGCCGACCTCAGCTTGCCTTTTTCTTGAGGCCTCTGCGGGTCGCTGCGGCGTCGCTCTTGCAAGGGCCTACTGCAAGAGCGCGTTCCTCAGCCAAGAAGGTGCCGCCGGCCATGGCCATGCAGTCTGCAATCGCGGTGGGATTGAGCGTGCTCTGCGCCATCCTCGCGGCGCCCGCAACCTATCGCTGCTTTTTGGGGCGCTGGGGCTGGTTCATGGCCAATGCGCTGGTCGTGCTCGGCGCTACCTTAAGTCTCCTATTCGCGCGCGATTGGGCAGGCTGGCTGGCCGCTGGCCTCTTTGCGCTGCTGGTTGGGTGCCCTTTTGCGCTGCTGGTGGGGGCCAGACGCGCCGCACAACGCGGGCAATGGGGGAAGGTTGCTCGCTTGCAGGGATGGGCTATCCTCTTCCATCCAACGCCGTGGGCGCGCTTCGGCTTGACGCTCAGCCGGGCGCGCAGTCTCGATCCACAGCATGGCTATCAATCAGCCTTGGCCCGCATCGAGGCAACGGGGTCGCAAAAGCAAATGGTGTTCGCGCGCCTTCTGTTGGCGCAGGAGCGGCGTGATTGGGACGCCGTATTATCCCTCGCACGCGGCGGAAACGTCGAATTTTCCGAAGCCACGTCACGGGAGATACGCGCCCTCGGCGAGTTGGGCCGGCTCGAGGCGATGGTGCACGCCTATGCGCGCGCTGAGCGCTGGCTGACCCTGGAGAAGCGCCGGGAGTGCATGCTGTTTGTGTGTGCGTTTACCGGCCGGCTTAGCTGCGTCGAGCACCTCTTGAGCCGTCCGCCGGCCGCAGACGATGAGGTCAAGACCTTCTGGGTGGCCGTGGCCCGCCTCCGCGCCGATCGCGCCGACAAGATTGCCCGCTCGACGTTACAAGGCCTGGCCGAGGCGGGCGTTGAAGCTCGTGTGCGTCGGAGCGCAGCCCAGGAGCTTGCGCGCGCCAATCGAGCCGGCGCGCCCATCCCACTTGCGCTCGGAACCCAGCGCCTGCTCGATCAACTGGTGCAAGGTGTGTCCCAGGGGCGAAGCAGGCGACAAACGCCCTGGCAGCGATTGAAGTGGAGCAGCAAGGTCCACCTCAGGGGGCTCTTGCTTTTGATCCTCGTCATTCTGATTGCCGCGGTGCAAAGGTGCTCTCGCTAGGGGTCGCGAGGAAACCCGCGGGCCATAAGCGCGCCTCCCCTTTTCAACTTGCCGCCGCCATGCGGTTGGCGATGCGCCGTTCTGCAGCGCCCACGATGGCAGCGCGCAGCTCTGCAAGCGAGGTGAGATCGGGCGCGACGCTCAGGCGCTGTTCCCGTGCCAAAAGCCTGAGATGCTCGGGGTTGTCGATGGCGGCCAGTGCCGCCAAGGCGGCGGCGCGGCCCAATGTGCGCAGAAGGACGACGATGTTGGGAGCAAAGGGATCAAAAGCTCCGCTCCCCCCGCCTGCATCGGATTGCGCGCGCCGTGTCGGGGTCGTGGGTTGGCGCGATCGAGCGGCGTGCGGTGGAGACAACAGGGCGTCGGGCAGCGGTTCACGCCGCAGCTGAAGTTGGGCGATCTCCCGCTTGAACGAGCGCAGCAACGGTTCGCGCGCCGCCTCGGACAATTTCCCCTGTGCCTTCAGGAGGCGCCGAAAATAGGCATCCTGCGCGGCTCCCGATAAGGCTTTCGTTTTGCGCATGGCTCCTAGGCCGATTGGGCCCTCATTTGCGCGCCTGTGAACACTTCAGTGTGCAACTTTCGCAGGTACGGTAACGCCCCGGCGTATTTCTGTTCCATGCTCTTCTTGCTTTCGTCCCAATCGAACGCGCGCGCAATACTCTCGAGCACCGGCAGGCGCGTCGTCAACAGCGGGTGATCAAGCGCGATCTGATCGATCAGGAGACGCTCGTGACCGGCGCCGGTCAGACAGTTGGGAAGACAGGCATAGCGCCGTTCTGCGAACGGAATGGACGCGAGCTGCTCGGCGTTTTCGACCCGTTCGATCAGAAGGGCAACGCGATCCAGCGCGAATTGAGACACGAAATCTGGACGAAACGGCACGACGATGTGGTCGGCCATATCCAAGGCCGCGTGCGCGGCGAAGGATAGCCCGGGCGGGCAATCGAGGATGACGAGATCGCAGTCCATACCGAAATGGCGCATCAATCGTTTCATGCGTCCACGGACAAGCAGCGCAACTGCGTCGGCGTGCAGGTCTTTTTTGGCTTGTTTGAGGTAGAGCTCGCCCTGGATGTCTTCGAGCCGCTGCGAGCCCGGCAAAAGGGACACACGGCCACGCGCCATGCGGGAGTGTGCGACGTCGCCGACGTTATTGACGACATAGGTCGACTCGTCGCCGGCCACCTTGTCGAAGCGGTCGTAAAAATAGTCGGCAATCGTGCGCCCGGCACGTGCTGCCCTTTCCCAGCCCTCGCCGCCAAGCAGCATGAGTGAGGCATTGCATTGTGTGTCGAGATCCATCAGCAGCACGCGCTGTCGTCCCCAGGCGGCTGCCGCATGCGCCAACATCACGGATATGGTGGATTTGCCCACGCCACCTTTTCTATTGGATACGGCAAGGAACCGCGTCATTCCCATCCTCTCGCCATTGCATCGCTCGCCAACTAAGCGATTCTTGAGGTGTGCGCAGTCTTGCGCGGCCCAAAAAATTCAAGGTGATTCTGGCTTTGGGAGAGCAGCGCGCTTGCGGAGCACCGAGCCGAAGCCCGCCGCGCGCGCCCCACGTGCAGCGTAAGCGGAGCTGGAGCGGGCGAAGAGCGAGCGTGCCAGGTGAGGGGTCGGGTTTAAATCATATCCCGATCGGGGTTTCTTCTACTGAGTTGCGGTTCGCCAATGGCCTAGCCTTGAATGACCAACCGTGCCCAGGGAGTGCCGCCCGATATGTTACGCATCCTCATTGCCGACGACCACGATGTCGTGCGTTCGGGCCTTCGCAAGGTCCTCGAGTCGCAAAGCAACTGGGAAGTCGTGGCAGAAGCTTGCGACGGCAAGGATGCGATCAATAAGGCGGCCGAGACCAAACCCGACGTTGCCGTGCTCGACTATGCGATGCCCTTGGTCAACGGCGTCGAGGCGACGCGCCAGATCCGGGCCCGCTTGCCGAAGACCGAGGTCTTGATCTTCACCATGCATGACAACGAGACGCTCATTCAGGAGCTATTGAGTGCAGGGGCGCGCGGCTATGTGCTGAAGTCCGACTCGGGGCGCCATCTTGTCGGTGCCATCGAATCATTGGCGCTGCACAAACCTTTCTTCACCGCCAAGGTTTCGGAGTCCCTGCTCGATTGCTTTTTGACACGCCCATCGCGGGAGAGTTCGATCCTCAGCAACCGGGAGCGCGGTGTGGTGCAGTTGATCGCCGAGGGTCACACCAACAAGGAAATTGCCAACGTCCTCAATATCAGCCTGAAAACAGTAGAAACGCACCGGGCAACGGTCATGCGAAAGTTGAACTTGTCGTCGTCGGCAAGCCTGGTGCGCTATGCCATTCGCAACAGCATCATTGAGCCATGATTTTTTCCAACTGAGGCGCTTGCAGCCCGGGCCGACGCCACGCAGGCGTGGGCCGAGAGCGCTTGGCCCTGGGGGCAGGCGGCAATCGATGGCTGGTGGCGGGCGCGCTTCGGCGCCCACCTTGCCATGGACGCGCTGCCGGAACCGTTGCTACTGCCTTTGTCCCAGGGCCTGATCCTGCAACACCGCCTCGATCTCCTCGGCGCGCAGGCGCAGTTGCAGTCCGTCCGGCCGCGCTTCGAACTCATCGGGGGTGATGAGCACCGTCGCCGTTCCGAGGCCGAGCCGGCTGCCCATTTCGGCCTGGACCATTTGCGGCTTACCGTCGAGCCCACCCTTGATTGCGGTCACCTCGCCCACCTTGACGCCGTCGGAACTGTAGATGGGCGCGCCCGCCAAGGACGGCTTTCGCGGCGCCTCCTGTTGTGATGCCGATCGAAGCTCGTTCGCCGCGGCTTGGCAGCGCGGGGACAAGTTTGTGCGTTTTTCGCTGATGCACTGGGCTACGGAGCCACCGCCGGGGCATTGCATCTGAATATCGGTCCAGCATGCTTCCGCGACGCGGGCGATGCGCTGCATGGTTTGTTGAACGTTGCGCGAGGCATCGAACAGGGCCAATTCGCATGGATTGCTGAGCTTGTCCTCGTGTGCCTGCATGCACAGCAAGAGGCGGCCCTCGCCGGGGGTGACCGTGCTGCAGTATTTGCGCAATTCTTCGCCGCACGCCCCCTCGATACGGCCGATGGCGCCCGTGATCCGTTCGCGCACCTGCGCACGCTGGGTTTCGATCATCTCCTGGAAATCGCGCATGGGCGAGGGCTGGGGCGTGCCTTGCGCCTGCGGAAAGCGCGGCGCGGCCTCGGCCGGGGTTTGCTGAGACTGCGCCAGAACGTAGGGGCAGCAGGCGAGGAGTAAGCCAAGCGCCGAACCTAGGGCGAGCGCTTTTGAGCTGACTGACATGCCGTGTCTCCTGGATGTGAAATGACTTTTTTGAGCACAAAGGGGGGAAAGCTGAACCCGGGCGAGGCGAAGTGAAATCGGGGCAAACCCGCAAAGGTGTCGCGACGGTCTGAGCCACAAAGCTGACGGTCGCGCCGCCAGCAGCTGAGGCTCGGTTGACGTTCCCCAGGGGTTGAGAACGGCAAGGCTGGTCGGCCGGCTGGCCGGCGGCGTTCGTGTTGCAGGCGCTTGCGGCCAAACGCGCGGGCGGGAGGCCGTGCGGCCTCCCGCTGCAGCACAGGAGCGGCGGTGCGCGGCGGTTGCGTGCGCCGCGCTAGGTCCCGTCGCCAACGTTGAACTGGCGGGCGCGCAGTCTCTGGTTGGTGATGTCGGTTGCAAAGAAGTCGGTCAGGGCGAAGGCAGACCACAGCAGGGCGACAGCATGATGGCGCCAAGAAAGTGCGCCTGCACCTTCCGCGCCCAGCCAGTAGGCTTCGATGACAGCGGCCACGACAATGGGGCTCGCGGCAATGAATTTGTCGAGCGCGGCGGTGAAGTCGTCACCTCGGCCCGTCTGGTTGGCGAGCGTCCACTGCTGCAGCACGGCATAAGCCCCGAAGGCCGCGACCACCCGCACCCAAAACATTTCCGCCTCGCCCAGCGGCGGATTGTATTTTGCCTTTATAAACAAGAGCCAAAACAGCCCAACGTCGACGGCCAGCGCAGCCAAGATGCTGATGGTCCTTGAATTGAAATGTCTTTCTCGCTCTACCGTCAGGTGTTCGGTGGCGGCCATCGCTCAACATCCTTGCCCATTGCTCGATGCAATCGCTCAACCAACGCGGGGAGGAATTTTTTGGTTCCGGCTTGCGAGTGCCGCGGTCTGGCGTTTGCCAGCGCGGGCGCCGTCGCGTCGGGCCACGAGCCCGAGCGCAGATCGCCGGGTTGCATTACCACCGTAAACTGCGATGTGCGCCTCAGCCCTGGGTGCCGGGCGCGAGCATCGCCATCGCTTGCCGCAAGGTATCGTGGAGCGCATAGGACCAAAGGGCGAAGCCAGCAGCGAACAGCAAGGCCGTTATGAACGCGCCAAGCCCGCGGCTCCCAAACGATAGCCGTTCGCCAATGCGCGCGGCGATCAATACGAATAGCGAAAGCGCGATGAGTGAAACCCAATCGATCGCTGCCCAATTGATGGCCGGCATGGTCTCTCCTCGCATGTCTCCAGCGTCAATGTGAGCCATCAACGAAGAAGGCGGGCACCCGGTTGCGAGGCAGGGAAAGGAATTCTTTTGCGGGTCGCCGGCCACCCCGAGCAGACCCCTCGCGCTTCGATCTAGCGCCGACCGGGTTCCCGAGGCGCTGGCCGACGCGCGCTTGGCTCCAACTGCCGCAGGCGGGAGAGGAGATCTCCAATCTCCTGCGGCATCTGCTCTTTCACCATATCTTCCATCGCCACCCGCAAGACGGGGCCGAACCTTTTGAGGAAATGAGGATCATAAAGTCGGTGCACGGCCACTACCTCACATTGAACCCCTTGCGCCGGCTAGGCTCACCGGTCTTGCGCGGGCAATGCGCTCGAGCCCCCATTTGTTCCAGGCCGGAGGCGTGCCGAACGACGGTTCCCTGCCGTTAAGTTGCCGAGACCACCGCGCCGAGGCGGACTATCCGACACATAGTTATCCACAGGGCTGTGAGGCTGCGGCGGGAACGTCGGGCGCGCGCCTTGGTTTCTCGCATGGTGGATCATGTGCCGCGTAGCAAACCCAAGCGAGCAAGTCATGAAAGTCCTCAAGCTTGCTGCAACCGCAGCCACGTTCGCCGCCATCTTCAGTGCTATGATGTTATGTGGCGCAGCCCTCACCGCAACCCTCCACAAGGCGATCGCCTCGACGCCTGTTGCGACCATTGCTTCCTGATCGGTCCCGTTTCCCCATGGCTCGGGCCGGGAGCCCTACGACCGCCGCGGCCCGCCGGGATTGTGGTCAAGCCATCGAGCTGCCGCGTGCGCGAAGGAAGGCGATCAGCACCAGCGTTTGGCTCTCGCACGGGGCCGCTATCCGCTGCGGCCCAGGGCTCCTTCGAGGCACGAGATCAGGCGCTCCTCGCTCAGGGGTTTGGCAAGAAAGGCGAGTGCCCCCGCGTGCAAGGCCGCGGCGCGCATGTACTCTTCGGGGTAGGCTGTCATGAAGATGGTGGGAATGCGATGCCCGGCGTCGAGTAACCGCCGTTGCAGATCGAGCCCGTTCACGCCCGGCATGCGCACGTCGGTGACGAGGCAAGAGGTATCCTGCAGCCGGTCGGAGCCTAGAAATTCCTCCGCCGAGGCAAAGGCGACCGTCAGGTAACCATGCGATTCCAGCAGGCTTGTGGTCGCTTCGCGAACCGACAAGTCATCGTCGATGATCGAGACGAGGGGATTTTTGACCAACGAGCTTCTCGTGCCTGGCATAGCTCCCAGCAGATAGGCAAAGGCGGGGCCGCTGCAAACCTATACGTTGGTTTAGACGACCTCAGTCTGACCGACCCAGCCGCAGAAGCTGGGTCATCCGGAGCAAATCGGCCAACGATTTGGCGCCCAACTTTCGCATGGCATTGCCGCGGTGCACCTTCACCGTAATCTCGCTGACGCCAAGCCGGCCGGCGACTTGCTTGTTCATTAGACCGCTGCTTACGAAGCGGATGACCTCCTGTTCGCGCGCGGTTAACGTTTTGAAGCGGGCTTTGAGCTCGGCCAATGGCTTTTGCTGCTCGCGCCGGGCGCGATCCAATTGCAGCCCGCGCTGCACGGCGTCGAGCAGATCCTGGTCACGAAAGGGCTTGGTGAGGAACTCGACCGCCCCAGCCTTCATCGCCCTGACCGTCATGGGAATGTCGCCATGGCCGGTAATGAAGATGATGGGGACCTGAACGTCGGCCTTGGCGAGCTCGGCCTGGAAATCGAGGCCGCTCAATCCGGGCAGGCGGACATCGAGCACCAGGCAGCTCGGATGGTCTGGCGTGGTGCGGCGCAAGAATTCCCCAGCCGAGCTGAACGTTTCCACGCCCAACCCTACCGAGGCGAACAGCTCTGCCAGGGCCTCGCGCAGGGAGGCATCGTCGTCGATGACGAAAACGACGGCGTGCGTTTGACCGTTGTCCGACATCACGACCTACCGGCATTGTAGGCGGGCAGCGAGAAGTGAAAGACCGTGCCACGCGACTGTCCAGGCACCACCCACAGTCGTCCGCCATGCGCCTCGATGATGGAGCGGCAGATGGAGAGCCCCAGCCCCATGCCGCGTGGTTTGGTCGTAAAGAAGGGATCGAAGATTCGGTCTCGATCCTTCGCATCGATACCCGTCCCCGAATCTTCCACCGCGACCAGGATGCTATCGGCCTCACCCTGAGCGGTGCGGATTGCGAGCGATCGCGGGTAATCCTGCGATCCGCGCATGGCCTCGATGGCATTGGTGATCAAGTTCAGGATGACCTGCTGCAGCTGCACGCGATCGGCCAGCACACTGCCGCCAACCCTCGACAGCTCCAACTTTAGGGTGATTTGTTCGCTTTCAATGTCGGTTTGCAGGAGCCCGATGACGTCCTCAATCAGCGCATTGATTTCGAGGGGAGCTTTTTGTTGGACATCCCTCTTGATCAGTGTTCGCACGCTGCCGATCACTTCGCTGGCACGATGCCCGTCCCGAACCACGCGTTGCAGAATGGCCTGCACTTTGCTGAGATCGGGAGTTGCGTTGCTCAACCAGCGCAGGCCGGCGTTGGCATTGGCGACGATGGCGGCCAGGGGTTGGTTCACCTCGTGTGCAATTGAGGCTGCCATCTCTCCCATGGTCGTTAGTCGTGTTGCCTGGGCGAAGGCCACCCGTTCAGCCGTTTCGCGTGCCCGCGCAGCAGAAAGCTCGGCCAACATGTCATTGAAGGCGGCGGTGACGCGGCCAATTTCGTCCTTGCTGCTATGCTCAGCTCGCAGATTATAGTCCTTGGTGCTTCGCACTTTCGATGCCACGGTTTCCAAGCGCTTGAGGGGCTGGACAATGTGCCGATGCGTCAGCAGGGCAATGATGATGCTCAGCCCTGCAAACGTACCGATCAATAGCAGGCCGACAAGCATTTTAGCGAGCATGTCATCGATGCGCACGTGCAATAGCCTATCGAGTTCAGCCTGAGCTGCCGTCCAAGCTTCGATTGCGTGCTCAACTGTCGTGGCGTGGAAGCGATCGTAGGCAACAGCGTCTCTGGCGTCGATGCCGGCTGTGCTGGCCGTCAGCACGGCAAGATAGGAGTGAAGGCTTGAGGCGAGGGCGGCGAATTTTGTGTCAATGGCCCCCTTCAAGCGGCCGTCGCCGTTGCCGCGGTAAGCCGCTTCGAGGTTTTCTTTGACCTCCATCGCCGTAGACCGAACCAATCCTAAAAGCGCGGACAGGCGCACATCGCGTACGGCGGAAGATTCCCCCGTTGTGACGCTGCTCGCGAAGAAATCTTGCAGTTCCGCCAAGCGGGCCAGGAATGTCGGCAACCTGCGCACGACAATGCTCTGCAGGTAGTAAGTATCGAGGTCTGGATCGAGCGCCAGATTGCTGTCGTCGCCGATGCGCGTGGCCAACGCCTGGCCCTTGGAAAGGGCACTCAGGATGAGACTGCCTCGCTCGGCGGCTTGGTGCTCTTTTGTCCAGAGCTCGTGCAGCGCGGCGGCAAAGGCGGCTGCGAGCTCGGCCGTTTCAAGGCGCTTCTCCGATCGTTCCTCGGCCAGCGCCAGCGCCCTGATGAAATGAGGGTGAGACCCTCCCGCGACGCGCTTCGCGCCGGCGGTGCTCAGAATGGCGGAATAGATTTCGCGCACGGTGCCGAGGTAACGGCTGCCCAAAAGCTCCTTGCGGGAAAAATCAACGGCGAGGCGCTTCTCGCTGATCAGTCCGTGAATGGGGACCGCAATCGAGATCAAAAACGTGGCGCATAGAATAAAGAGCTTGGTGCCGGTAGGGAGGTTCTTGAACATGATGCTCGAGCGATGGATCTGACGAGGCAACCCAAAGGTAGCGCCATTTACCGATCCTCGCAGGCAAGCTTGGATGGGACATTTTCGCGTTCAATACCGCACGTTATGGTTTATTTCATCAAATCAAGGCACCGGGGAGTGAACGCCTGCACTCCCTTAGAGCGCGGCGGGCGCGGGACGGGGGGCACACGGCGGCGCATCGCTGCGGTCGCAACTGGGGGAGCACCACCCGGCCGCCAGGCTGTCGGCAAGGCTGCACGAGCAGCGCGATACCGGGGTGTGCCGGCTGCCCGGCCGCAACCAGGTTTTGCTTGAGAGCCGGTGCAGTCGAAGCGCCGGCACGCGCCCAGTTAGTTCACTTTGCCGGCGCGGGCTTGCTCACGCTCGAGGAGCGCATCGAGCAGTTTGATTCGCCGCGCCAAGCGCGCCATGGCCCTTCGCACGCTGTCGATCAGGGGCCCTTCGCCTTCAGCTTGCAGCGTTTCAATGAGACCGGTCTTGAGACGATACAGATGTTCTGCGGCGGCCGCGCGTGCGCGCCGGCGCTCCTCGCTGCGTGTCATGGTCCCCGCCCAAATAAGGTCTATTTGTGGCCCGCTGAAAAACAAGACTCGCAGGCCCAGCGCAATCCCGACCGCTAGCGCTCTCCACAGACCGCGGGCGCAAATGGTTGCAATGCCACAGGTTCACAGCAGAGCCGCACGGGGGATGCGGAAGAGGCTTGCAGCGTCTAGCCAAAACCGTCTATTGGCCGAGGCATGCACTATATTTTGATCATCCTGACGGTGGTCGCCTGCCTTGCTGGCAATGGATGTGCGCCGGCAACGGATAGGATGCCGCCCGACAGCGTGCTGAACCCGCGCGGGACCTAGCGTCGCATTGGCTCACGCGCGTTTCGCGCAACGGCGCGCGCCTCGTGCGCCGTTCGCGCGCGCATGCGGCGCGCGCGGCGCCCAGCACAGGTGCGTCTGTGGGAACAAATAAGCAACGGACGGGGGCACCACGTGGCTCGGCCCCAAGAGCGGGTCCCCCCAACGCTCGCTCCTGACGTGCATAGCCCTGCTTTGACCGCCCTATGACGCGGCGAGCCGATCTTAGGCCGCGCCACTTTTCACAAAGATGACGATGTAGGCGACGATCCATGCGGCGGCGATCGCCGCCAGGATGACCGCAACGACAAGGTCGGTTCGCGTGTAATTCGCCTCTTTGTCGCTCGGCATGGTCGGGTCGGTCGGTAATCGGCACGGCGGCGCGAAATTGGCATGATCCCAAGCGCTATGCCAACCCCCCGTTGGGCAATGGCTATTGGCGCTTTGCGTTGCCGGCAGCGTGACGGCCGCAAGCCGGGCCGGAACGCACTTGGCGACAGAGGCGCTCGCGCGCCACTACGCCGCGGCGACCTCATCGGCGCCCTGCGAGCGCCGGCGCTCTGGTCGTCCCGGTGCCCGGGGCGTTGGGCATTCTCGTCATGGCAACGCCGACTTCGTTGGCATCGCAGCTGAGCGCGACGGGCTTGCGCCCCATCCGATGCATCAGCCGCCACCGGACCTCACAAGCACCGGCCCTCAAGGCGCGCCGCCGGGTTCCTCCTCGCGGCGATGTTGCGCCCTCTCCTCGGTGGGTGCGCCCATATGATGTCGGATGATGGTTTGCTGGGCAGTGATAATGAGGCGCTGACGCACGTCGTCGGGTTGCGCGTGGATGGCCGACAACAGGTTGCCAAGTGTGTGGCGCATCCCGTGCAGTTGGTCGATCAAATCGAGGATGACCCCGATGCCCTCCGCATTGACCCCGAGGTCGCGTTGGAGATCGTGGATCAATGCGGCGCGTGCGACATCTGCTTCCGTGAACTGTCCACTGCCCTCGCTGCTCAACACCAGCCAACCCGCAGCAATCCAATGCTCCAGAGCCTCGGCTTCAAGGCGGGCGCGATTAAGAAATTCGCCATGATCCATGTTCATGTTCCCGTCGTTGCAGTCGAGATGTCGTCTCGGTCACGCTGCCATTGGCTTATGAATTGCTCGAGTTCGGGGTCGGGCTTGGCAGGAAGCACCACGGAGAGCTTTACGTATTCGTCGCCGCGGCCGCCATCACGTCGTGGCACGCCCTTGCCCTTGAGCCTTAAGATGCTGCCGCTGTTGGACCACTTGGGAACGGTCATACTGACCGGACCGTCCGGGGTGGGCACTTCGACCTTGCCGCCGAGCACGGCCGTGCGCAGTGGGACTGCCGCCTCCACGCGAATGTCATCATTATCGCGCGTGAACACCGGATGGGGGCGGATGGCTACTTCGATCAAGGCGTCGCCGGGGGGCCCGCCATTGAGCCCAGGGGTGCCCTTGCCGCGTAGCCGTAGAATTTGTCCCTCCCGCGTGCCGGGAGGGATTGTAACATCGAGAGCAGAGCCGTCGGGCAGTGTGATTTGTTGTTTGCCGCCGTTGACGGCGTCAAGGAAGCCGAGTTCGAGGCGGTAGCGGACGTCCTGTCCGGACATGCGCAACTTGCTGCCACCTCCGCGTCCGAAAATCTCCGCCAGGATATCGTCGGCGCCGGCCATGTCTGCAAAACCGTCCGCGCTGGCGTAGCGGTCCTGTGGCCCGCCAGCATGCTCTCGGTAGAAGCCGCGCGGCGGGCGCTCGGCCCCGGACGCATCAATCTCGCCATTATCGTAGCGCTGGCGCTTTTCCGGGTCGCCAATGAGATCGTAAGCGGCCGAAGCCGCCTTGAATTTCTCCTCGCACTCTTTGTTGCCCGGGTTGAGGTCGGGATGCAGCTTCTTTGCCAGCGCCCGGTACGCCTTTCTGATTTCGTCCTGGGAGGCGTTCTTGGCGACGCCCAGGACGTCGTAGGGATCGCTCAAAGCCTGTTTCGCATCCACGTCGTGTGCCCAATGCTTGTGTTAGAGGGGCCAATCGGGCTCGCCGCACGCGACGTGGCGATACAGTTGCTGCGGCCGAAACCCACCACAGGTTCGCTTCGGGAGATGGCGGCAGGATGCTCTCATCGTGCCCGCATTTGAGGCATCGGGGCCAACCCCGACCTGAAGGCCCGATGATCCTGCATTGCCCGGGCGCGCGCAAGTCCGCGTGCCTGTGACGGAGCGCCGGGCCTTGCGGCGCGCCTCCCCCTGATCAGCGCTTTGCCCTAAGCGTGCGGTGACCTACGTGGGCAGCCCTCGCGCAAGCCCAAGGGCGTCAGCTTGACTGGACCTTGCGTGGCTCTTTTCCCGTGCCACAGGACAGCGGCAATCGCGCCAAGCGCAACTCGATCGCGAAAGCTAGCCATAGGCAGCGCGCCGAAAGGATGGCACGTTGTGGTTTGGGGGTCGCAAGGGCGAGGGAGCGTGCGTCCAATCATGCCCCTCGCGATGGCTTCCAACGCCGAGGTATGAGCGATGAGTGAGACGGCGCCGAGATCGGCGAGCGATGATCGCCGGGAAATCCGCGAGCTGTTGGAAAATTGGGTGGTGTGGCGGGACGCCGGCGACTGGCAGCGGTTCAGATCGGTGTGGCATGCCGACGGGGTGATGATGGCAACCTGGTTCCAGGGTCCCTATGAGGAATTCATCAGGGTGTCCAAGGAGGGCTGGGACAAGGGGGTGAGCATCCTGCACTTTCTCGGAGGCATCTCGATCGATCTCAACGCGGAGCGGGCCGTGGCGCAGACCAAAATGACGATCTCGCAGCGCAGTCCCGTCGAGGGTGTATTGGCCGACGTCGTCTGCACCGGCCGGTTCTATGACTTTCTGGAAAGGCGCAACGGCCGATGGGGACTTGTGCTGCGGCAGCCAATCTATGAGAAGGACAGCATCACGCCTGTCGATCCGTCCGCTCGTCTTGCCCTCGACCGATCGCTGCTCGAGCGATTTCCGGTCGGCTATCGCCATTTGGCCTATCTGCAGACAAAAATCGGCTACCCCGTAAAACCTGACATGCCCGGTCTCAAGGGCGAGAAGGTCCAAGCGCTTTATGCGCTGGGTGCTGCCTGGCTTGGGGGCGCCGGGCTTGAGGGGTGGTCGTGAAGGTTTTGGGTCTTGCTGCGGCCCAACGCCAATGCCGTCCCGAACGCACAAGGACGCAATTCACAAGCATGCAATCGCGCGGCAGCAAAGCATTGGCGAGGGTGCCTCGCCGCCCCTCGCGCCGACGCGAGGCTCTATAAAGCTTGATGCACTCATTGGGAAGCAAACGGAGGAAGCGCCTATGACCCACTTTACGAAGGCCTCGACCTTGGCACTGTTGCCGGCTGCGGTCTTTGCCACCGGGCTGATCACAGCTCCAGCGCATGCACAGGATGGGGTAATCCGCATCGGCGTAACGCTACGCATGGTGGTGGAGAACGGCCTAAAATATGGCCAGATGGCCAAGGATGAACTCGAGGCCGTTAACGCGGCCGGCGGTATAAATGGCAAGAAGATTGACGTCATTCTTCTGGATGACGAATGCAAGCCCGATAAGGGCATCGCCAACGTCAATCGCTTCATCCACCAGCACAAGGTGCACCTCGTGCTGGGCTCGACCTGCAGCTCGGTCTCTCTGCCGATGGTGGATGTGACAGCCAAGGAAGAAGTGCCACAGATTGTGCCGCACTCCACAAACGCCAACATCACCAAGAAAGGCAGTGCCTGGGTGTTCCGCACCTCGGTATCGGAGCGCTTTTATGCCGCCATCCATGCCAAGTACCTGTCCGAGAAGGTCGGCAAGAAGGTCGCTTATCTTTACACCACCGATGGTGCCGCGATCGGCTTTGCGAAAGACTATATGGCATTCATGCGCCGGACCTATCAGACAGAACCGCTCTATGAAGCGCAGATGCAGGAGACGGATCTCGACTTCAGGTCCCACCTCCTGAAGATCAAATCGTTAAATCCGGAGGTATTGGCAATCGGTGGCCAGCTCGACGCTATTGCCCGCATCACGCAACAGGCACTCGAAGTGGGCATTCCCTCGAGAGTTCGGCGCGTGGCCGCGTCGGCGGCTTCGAATGCACCTGTGCCCGAGCTTGCCGGAGACGCGGTGGTGGGCTTGACGTTTGCCGCCGCCTTCTCTTGCAAGGACGAGCGTCCCGTGGCTCAGCAATTTGTGAAGATGGTGCAAGAAAAGTACAAGGTCAGGTGTCCCGATCACGACTTCAGCCAGGCCTATGAGACCGCGCAGCTGATTAAGCTCGCGTTCAAGAATGCCAAACTTGAATTGACGGAAGCCTCGCTCAAGGCTGACCGCACGGCGATCCGCGACGCGTTGGCCAGCATCCAGAACTACAGTGGACTGGCGTCGGGCCCGATCAATTTCTGCGCCGATCCAACGCCGCAATGCCGCGATGGCAATCGAACGGGGATCCTTGTCGAGTACACGAAGGGCGGTAAGGATTACGACATGAACGTACTCGCGCGCGTTTCGTTCGAACCGGATTTTGGCCTCTAGTCAGCCGCGACCGGCAATCGCGCAACGGGGCGGCCAAGCGCGGCCGCCCCAGCCGCGATTTTGAGGATCTCGAGCACAATCCGGCAACAACAGGCCATGTCCGTGCGCGCAGGCATTGCAAATAGTGGTGAACATTCGGGCGGGCAAGGCACGCGTGCAGCCTGGCCCAACGCTTTGCACCCTATCCTGCCGTGGGCTGTTGCCTGCCTGCTGCTACTGCCGGTGCCCTTCTGGCTCACGAATGCCTACACGCAATTCGTGGTCAACGTCATCTGCATCAACATTATCCTGGCCGTCGGTCTTAACATCGTCAAAGGCTTCGCCGGGCAGGTTACGGTCGGGCATATCGCACTTGCGGCAATTGGAGCCTACACATCCGCCGTTGTTTCGACCAAGGCCGGCGTACCGTTCTGGGGAGCTTTGCCGATCGCCATGCTGGTGACGGCCTTTGCTGGTGCCATCGTTGGCATTCCCTCCTTTCGGCTAGAGGGAGCCTATTTAGCGCTGGCGACGCTTGGACTTGCCGAGTCCGTCCGCATCGTCATTTCAGGTACTGAATGGCTCGGGGCAGCGATCGGCTATGAAGGCATTCCCCCGCCCTATCTCGGGAGCTTCCCGCTCAGTGACCATCGCTCCTACTATTACGTCGTCATGCCGCTGGCGCTTCTGGGGCTGTATTTCTCCTTCAGCATCCTGCGTTCGGACATTGGCAGGGCTTTCAAGGCGGTGCGCGAGGATCCGCTTGCGGCAGCGGCGAACGGCGTCAATGTGCGCAAATACAAACTAATCGCCTTCGTGCTGAGCGCCCTATACGCCGGTTGCGCCGGAAGCCTGCAAGCGCATATGTCTCCGGGCTTTCTGCACCCCAACAGCTATACCATCACGGAAATGGTTACGCTGTTGCTGATGGTCGTGTTTGGCGGCATCGGTCACATCTGGGGTGGGGTGATCGGTGCCATCATCGTCACGATTATCGACGATTTGACGCGCGATTATTACCAATATCGCATGGCGATGTTCGGCTCCGTCATTGTGTTGACGGTGATGTTTATGCCGCGCGGGTTAGGTGGCCTTATCGATGATTTTTTGCTGCGTCGTCGGTTTGCGGCAATCCGCAAGCGCAGCGCGGACCTCGCCGCCGCAAGCAAGCGCGAGGAAGTCTAAGAGTATGCTGCTCGAGCTCAAAAACGTTAGCAAGCGGTTCGGCGGGATGACCGCCATTTCGAAGGTGGACTTCAGTGTCAAATCTGGCGAGGTGCGCGGGCTCATCGGACCAAACGGGTCCGGAAAATCTACGCTCTTTAATTTGATCTCCGGCATCTACAAGCCCGAAGCTGGCGGCAGCATTCTCTTCGACGGTAAGGACATCACGGCCTGTGAGGCACACGAGATTGCCCGCCGAGGCGTAGCGCGTACCTTTCAACTGCTGCGCATCTTTGCAGGCATGAGCGTGCTCGAAAACATGCTGCTTGGATATCACAGTCTGATCCGCTACGGAGCGGCTTCGGCTGTCTTGGGCACCCGAAGGGTATGGTCGGATGAGCGACGCGCGCGCCAGGAGATGATGGAGCTCTTGGCGTTTATCGGGCTCGCCGATTATGCCGACATGCCGGCGGGTGAGCTGTCGGGGGGACAACGCCGACTGCTGGCGCTCGGCCGGGCCATGGCCATGCAGCCAAAGCTATTGATGCTCGACGAGCCTGCTGCGGGCCTTTCACCCGTAAATGTCGACATTCTGCTTGAGACCGTACTGGCCCTTAAGAACCGCTTCGGACTTACCGTTATCATCATCGAGCATATCTTGAAGGTGGTGATGGAGACGTGTGAGACCGTGAGTGTACTCGAGCACGGTGAAAAGATCGCGGAGGGATCGCCTGCAAGCATCAAAGATAATCCCCGTGTGATCGAGGCCTATTTGGGCAAGGAGATGCGCGACGAAGAGGTCCGCGCATTCCTTCGTTCCGCATGAGCGGCTCCGCAGGGTTTGAATACTGAGAGGGAAAGCTCGCGTGCTCGAAGTCAACGACCTCATTGGCGGATATGGCAGCGTTCAAATCCTCAACGGCGCCAGTCTCAAGGTTGACCGCGGCCAAATCGTTGCGCTGCTCGGGGGCAATGGCACAGGTAAATCGACGCTGCTCAAAGCGATCTCGGGATTGCTCAGGCCGTGGCGCGGGTCGATCGTATTCGATGGGTCGCGCATTGACGGTCTCAGGCCGGACCGCATCGTGCGGCGAGGTCTGGTGCAGGTCACCCAAGGCAAGGAAGCGTTTCCCGGCATGACGGTTGAAGAAAACCTGAGCCTGGGTGCCTACGTTGAGCGAGATCGGGCGAAGCGTGCGGCGAGTCTCGAGCGTGTCTACAGCTATTTTCCCGTGCTCAAGGAGAAGCGCAGCCAACTCTCAGGCACATTATCCGGGGGGCAGCTGCAGATGGTCTGCATTGGGCGAGGCCTTATGTCGAACCCCAAAATGATCATGTTGGATGAACCAAGTGCGGCTTTGGCCCCGCAGGTGGTGCTCGACATTTTCCGTACCATTCATCGCATCTCCCGTGACGGCATGACGGTATTGCTGGTCGAGCAGAACGTCCGAATGGCCTTGTTGCTTGCTCAGTATGGTTACGTCATCAGAGACGGCATCATCCATATTGAAGGAGCGGCGGACCGGCTTCTGCACGATGATAATGTGAGGCTTTCTTATCTCGGTGGCACGGTGGCCAATCGCGATGCGCAACTGTAAGGCGATAACAGAGCGACTGATCTCAATGGCAAGGAATTGACGCGTGGACTACCTGATTGATCTCGTCATCATTGGGCTCTCAGTGGGCATGGTTTACGCCCTCGTCGCGCTCGGTATTTCACTGATCTATTCGGGGCTCGACATCGTGCATTTCGCCCATGGCGAGATCTACATGATTGGTGCGTTCATCGGCCTCGTCTTGTTTCAAAGGCTCGCGCTCCCATACGTACCTACTCTGTTGCTGGCAATCATCTTGACGGGCCTGTTGGGCATAGTCCTGGAGCGCCTGTTCTACCGCCGACTTACACGGGCCGGTGGTGGTTATACCGTTGCCGGCATGGGTATGATCATCGCCGGGTTTGGCATGTCGATCGTCCTGCAAAACGTTGCATATCTGATTTGGAGTGCAAAGCCGTTGCCGTTTCCGGTCCCGTTCGGCAGGCCCCTTGAAATAGGCAATCTGACATTGCCGATGTCCTACTTGTGGATTGTCGCCGCCGCACTGATCCTGATGTTCAGTCTCAACCTGCTCCTCAGGAAGACAAGGCTCGGCTTGGCGATGCGGGCCGTCGCCTACAATAAAGACATTGCCTATTTGAGCGGCGTGAACGTGCCGATGATGATTTCACTGATCTTCGGCATTGGCTGTGCGCTCGGCGCCGCGGCGGGCGTGCTGATTGGACCCATCAATTATGTGCAGGTCCTGATGGGCATCGGCGTGCTCATCAAGGCGTTTGCAGCCGCGGTTGTCGGTGGCTTCGGCAGCCTGCCCGGTGCGATTCTGGGTGGGCTGCTGGTCGGTGTAGTCGAAAGTCTGGGGGCAGGCTTCGTGTCCGGGACGTACAAGGACGTCTATGCGTTTATTCTGCTAATTGTCGTCCTGCTGGTGAAGCCGTCGGGTATCCTTGGCGTCGAAGCCAAGCTCAAGGCATGAGCAGTCGCCTAGCGCGCGCATTTTATGCGTGGCGCGGGGAAACGGCACGGCGGATTAGCAGGTTGGGCTTGGAGCGGGGGTAAGACGTCTTCAGACCCGGAGCTTGTAGGTTTGGCCATCGCGTACGACATGGCCTGCGGTTGGGCCGGCAAAGTGCGTACCAATGACCAGCACGGGTTCGCCCGCGAGCGCGCTCAACAGCCGATGACGCGTGGCCTCGGCTGCCGCAGGATTATAGTCGGCCGTTGAAGACCATTCCGGATGTGCAAATTGGCAGGGATGATGCGCGAAATCTCCCGTGATCATGGCGCGGGCACCCTTTGAATTGATCATTACGCTGGTGTGGCCGGGCGTATGACCTGTGCTTGGCACTAGCGTGATCTCGGGGCAGATCCGATGGTCCCACTCCACGAGATCAGCAAGACCCCGCGCAAATATTGGTTGAATGCTGTCTGCAAAGACCGGCAGCATGTCGGGGCGTTCAGTCTGTTGGCTCCAATGTTCATATTCCACCCGACCGAACAGATATCGAGCATTTGGGAAGGTCGGCACCCATTGACCGTGTACCAGCATGGTGTTCCAGCCGACGTGATCAACGTGCAAGTGCGTGCATAGGACGGTGTCGATCGTCTCACGTGCGAAGCCCGCCTCAATCAAATCATCAAGAAAGCGGCCGTGTCGTTCGTTCCAAGTAGGTATCCGCCTATCCTTCTTGTCATTGCCGAGGCAGGTATCGACCATAATGCGGCGTCCAGGTGCCTCGAGAATGAGGGCGTGGATGCTCATTTTCAGCCGCCCGTCGTCATCGGCGAATTGCGGGATCAGCCACGAGATTGGACGGATGACCTCCGGCGTGGCTTGCGGGAGGATAAATCGGCTTCCACCCGTTGTTTCCAGTTCTACGATCTTAGTGACTGTGACGTCGCCGATTTGCCATTTCATCGGTGGGCTCCCCCCTGTCCTATCGCCGAGCATATCGACCATGTTGGTCGCAGGCGAGAGCATGAACCCAACAATGGGTGGCCATCACGTGCGCACCGCCGTGTTGTGTAGACCTTTACTCCCACCCCCGGCACAATGGCTCTAGCATGTTGTGGAGGATAGCGACGTGGCAACAGCACTCGAAGAGGTGATGAGAATTCGCGACGTCTCGAGTGGCCTCGAGCGTCCGCCGGCCAGCACCGTGACCATCACTGGTGTTGATCCAGTATTTTCGACGCGCTTTAAGGTTGCAGAAACGTGTGCCGCCGTGCTTGGCGGCGTCGGGGTGGCCGTGTCCGATATCTGGGAGCTCAAGACGGGGCGGGCGCAAGCCGTAACAATTGATGTTCGCCATGCGGCCGCCGGACTACGCAGCTCCGCTTACCTGCAGCGTCCTGGTTCAGATGGTGTGTACAAAGCGGTAGTCAACAAACATCACCAGGCGATGGTTGCGATTACGCAACCGTGGCGGACGAAGGACGGACGCTGGGTCCTACCGCATTTCGGTCTGCCCAATCTGCAAGTTCGGATGCTGAAGTTGCTCGGCTGCGAACCCAACCCCAAGTCCGTGGCGAGCGCTGTTGCCAAATGGAATGCGCTCGATCTCGAGGCAGCGATCGATGAGGCGCGGCTATGTGGGGCTATGGTCCGTTCGAATGAGGAGTGGCTTCAACATCCGCACGCCGAAATATTGGCGGCTAAGCCAATCGTTGAGATCATCAAGCTGGGGGATAGTGATCCTGAGCCCTTACCCCGAGATGGCCGTCCCTTGAGCGGTATCCGGGCATTGGATCTCACGCGTATCCTGGCGGGTCCGATGGCTGCTCGCACGCTGGCGGAGCATGGAGCAGACGTCTTGATGGTCACGGCCGAGCGACTACCGCAAATTCCAGAGCATGTCCTCGACACGAGCCACGGGAAGCGCAGCTGTTTCCTCGATTTGAGCGAGAGGGAGGATGCCGCCCGACTAAGGGCGCTCGTAGCTAGCGCGGACGTCTTCTCACAGGGTTATCGCCCGGGCGCTATGAGTAAGCTCGGATTTGGGCCTGAAGAGCTCGCCGCGCTCCGACCGGGAATCATCTACGCTTCAATCGACTGTTACGGCACCGATGGTCCTTTAAGTCATCGCGGCGGCTGGGAGCAAGTCGCACAGACAGTGACTGGCCTTTGCCATGAGGGCCGAACCGCAACTCGTCCTGAGGGGCCTGCCCTCTTACCCGCGGCCGCTTGCGACTACACGACCGGCTATCTCGCTGCGTATGGCATTCTTTTAGCCCTTGCAATGCGAGCGCGCCGCGGTGGGAGCTACCTCGTACGCGCGTCGCTTTGCCGATCGGGTATGTTTATCTATCAGCAGGGTAAGGTGGAATTTCCTGGCCTATCTCTGGATTTGTCGGCTGCTGAACTTGACAGGGTTCGTATTGAAACGCGGCCGAAGAGCGGGCCGCTCCGACATCTCGGCCCGATCTTGAAATTATCCGAAACGATCCCGCACTGGACACGGCCCACGCCTCTTCTGGGTGGGGACGCACCCGAGTGGTTGGATCAGGCTCCTCAACGGATTTCTGCGCAATACGCTTAGTTTTTTCTACGTCCTAGAATCCAAATGGGAACCCTGCCGAGGGGAGTGGGCGGACGCATCGACCAAGAACTTGATGGCCAAGGCAAGAGGCCCGCTTTGCGGCGACAAGTGCGGCAGAAGTTGGGAACGCATGATGTGTCCGCGTCGCCATTTTCACTCGCGTCAGCTCGACCAATCTTGAGCTTGAGTTACTGCTCTTAGCGACTCGCAAAAAATCAGAAAGCCCTTGATACAACTCCCGTAACATCGTACCCTAGTGGCGTTTATTAATAACGAATGGAGATTGCTATGACACATACCGATAAACTTATCCGCATTCGCGACCTTGCCTTGTCTTCTGGAGCGATTGAAGATCCCGTAATTACAGAAGTGGATCAACACATCCGGTCAGGATCAACGTGGTGGCGTACTGACTGGAATGAGCAACGTGAACAGGCTAAGAAGCGTATTAATTTGGAAGAACGCGAGAAGTCAGAGGACGATACGCAAGCGTCTGCGACATAGGATATTTGTTGTTGGAGACCGGAGCGCTTTTCAGTCACGCGATTTGTTAGGACGGTCCGCAGCTCCGGCCTCCATAAAAGATCGATCAATTTTGACCAGTAAGTGCGATCTGAGCTTCTACTCAGATTGTACCCATAATCTTGAGTGTTTAGTATGCATCCGCAGCTTCGCGCTCCCATTAAACTTACTTTATGCGTAACGAACACGTGTAATTTGAACTGCATTCATTGCTATTCAGATTGCACCCGCGAACCTGACCCCCGAGAACTCACAACCGTCGAGTGGAAGAGGTTCATCGACCACCTCGTAGAAAACAAGGTCATGCAGGCCTTCATTGAGGGTGGTGAGCCTTTCTTTAGGTCAGATTTTCTCGAGATATTGGAGCATTGCTCGCGGAGAATGAACCTCATTGTCCGTACGTTCGCCAATCAGATCACTGAAGAGCTAGCGGAGCGGCTCAAGGAATTGAAGGTTGGGTTGGTATGCGTTGACCTCTTGGGTGCTCGGCCTGAAACTCATGATGCGCACGTAGGTACAAGGGGCAGCTTTGAGCTCGGAATAAAAGGTGCCCGCAATCTCGTGGCCGCGGGTGTTCCCATTTATACTTTAATGATCTTGACGCGACGCAATATTAGTGAGCTACAAGAGTACGTTGACCTAGCACACGCGTTAGGTGCAACAAAGGCTGCTGCTCTTCGTCTATACCCCTTGGGGAGATCGAAAAGGCGGTGGGATGAATTGTCGCTTTCCCTCCCAGAAATGATGCAGGCGTTGCAGTCAGTAAAGGTTCCCGAAGGTTTTCGGTTCATCCATTCGTGGCATCCGAATGACGGTAATTCTTGTTACCAGATGTCGTGCGTTTCGCCCTTTGGCAAATCTATAGGCTGTCCTTATCTACGAGAGTACATTGATTTAGGCGATGTGAGGGAGAAATCCTTCGTTGATACGTGGCACGATCCTCTCTGGACGGAGCTGCGGTCTGGGAACGTGAGCGACAGTTGCTCACAATGCCATGATACTCAAGGATCTGTAGGCGGCTGCCGCGCAACTGCGTTTGCCTTTCACGGTCGCTGGGACGCGCCCGATCCATATTGCGCTCAAATGAACCAAGGCGTCGACCTACAAAGACTTCCCCAACAGCTCTTTTGGAAAAAACCTTGGGTTCAGGAATGAGGCGGCTCGCTCGTCGGAGGCATCCATGGAATTTGATTTGAAACAGCGATTTGGTAAGATGCCAGAGGCCGTTGTTCGTGACGCCGATGAGTGGGATTGCGCGGTTATATTTCAGCCTGACACACCCCGCTTGTGCATGTTGAATGCGACGGCCTGGCTTGTCTACGAGCTTTGCGATGGACGCTCGCTAGCGTCAATTGAAGCAGCGTATGCGACCTTGTTTGGCAACAAGATATCGAAAGAGGAAGCAAGGGTTCAGGCTACATCGGGTATTCAGCAGCTGCTGGCATTCAAACTAATAGAACCGGTGAGTCGAAAAGTTTCTAACCGCAGCCGCTAGGGTCGGTATCGCAGGATGTTTCCACGCCTTTCGAATGTAGTAGTGCATAAGACTAAAGGCCACGCGGTACTGCTGTTTTTGAGCTCTCTGGTATGTTTAACTATAGAAGTAACTGCCGCAAGAACTTTGGGCACTAGAGTACCTGCCATGCAAATGGCCCTAGTGCGCAGCATGGGTGCGGCCTTGGTCTTTTTACCTTTGGTCATCCAATCGGGTGGGGGCGCATACCGCACCAGCCAGCTCTCCTTGCATCTTGTAAGAGGGGTACTGAGCGTTTTGGGGCTGTGGTGCTATTTTATGGTGTTTGCAAGCTTGCCGCTCGCAGAAGCAACGACGCTTAGCTATTCACAGGTATTTTTTCTTACGATTTTAGCTAGTTTAGTTTTAGGTGAAACCGTGACTTTTGTACGATGGTTTGCAACACTCATTGGGTTAATCGGGGTTGCGCTAATGATGCGACCGGCATTCGAAGGCTCTCAAGCGGCGTATTTCGTGGCCCTCATCAGCGCACTTTTAAGTGCGTTGCTGTACACGGTGACTAAGATGCTGACCGCTAAGGACGCACCCCAGACCGTAATGGTCTACGTCGCTACGATGACATTAGGAGCATACGCTATTCCGGGGTTGTTAGCTTGGCAGCACCCTTCTGGTGAAGAAGCGGCGTTGTTGCTCGTCATAGCTTCCTTCGGCCCCATCGGTCAGTATCTAGGTATTCGTGCGTTTGAATTGGCAGATGCGTCATTCCTTGCACCCTTCGACTATTTGCGCCTGGTGTTCGCCGGGTTGATTGGATTGTTATTGTTTGGTGAAATGCCTGATTTTTGGGCCATGTTGGGGGCAACGGTTATTATCGTTGGTGCTCTACTAATCTCTTTGGGTACCGAAACGAGTGCACCTATCCGCAACGTTGGTGAGAGAGCGTCGTAGACTCGTATCGTGTCCGAATTTGCGATGGCATGAAGGACGTCCGATGCCGAATCTGGAGACGTTCCGCACGCTTCGGGCGTTGCGCGAACTTAATCCAGAGCCTGTGCCGGAGGAGTCATTCCCACGGCCCGAGCGGCGCAAGCTTGGGGCGACCTATTGAACAATGCTTCAGTCAATGCGAGCTCGATGTATCAACCTTGCGGTCCTCCGCGGCATATGAGCGGGTCCATTTCCAGAGATTCCTACGTCGGGCGTGCATCCCTGTGAAAGCATGGCTGATGCGCCGGCAATTCTGGTACCTTGTCAATCGCCTTCACTATTGACCCATGCTCCTTGACCCTCCTCATCGGAAAAGTTGGTCGAAGAAAGGCATGACAGAGGCGCGAGTGTCTGCCTTGCAGTCCAGAACTCCATATTAGCGCGATAGCTCTTGGCCTCGGGACCACTATCGATCAATCACCTTCGCTGAGAGAGGATGTGAAAGAAGTGCTGGGCATCCCTGGCGACGTCGATGGCTTTGCGATGATGCCAATCGGTTACCCGGAGGGTAGGTTCGGCTCGGTATGATGCGCCCTATTGCGGAAGTTCCTACGAGGATAGCTCGGTGCGCGCATGGCCAATTGGATCAAATGTGCCCCTGGCGAATAATCGTCAAGCATGTAATGCTTATTGTCGATAACAGCATGCCGGGTGTGGCGGCGACTTGTTCTGAGAGCTCGCTATCGTGGAGATTTATGATCCGACAGATGACAGCCTCATCGGTGACTTTGGCCTCACGGCAGGCGGCTGGGACAATTGGCGCGCGAAGCGATGGGAGCGCTGCTTCATGGTTGTGCGAGAGCCGATGCCTGAACCGACCTTTCTCTTCCCGGACACGCTGGCACAGGAATCTCTCTTGCGCATGGAGCTTTGGGTAAAGGAGTTCGATGAATACTCCCAGCAGCCAAAGTCACTCTATGGGGCGCCGCGCAATATTATTGAATACGCCATCGCAGTGAACAATGAGGTCACGGCCGATATGCAGAGACTGCGCTTGATGACCGTCGAGGATCGCCTTCTGGCCGATGAAACCTACCAGAGACTCAAGGCGGAGCGAGAGCAACTGAAAAAAGCCCTCGTCGAAGGGAACACCTTGGGTCGGTTACTCGACTGATTGTCGTCGTTGCGGCCATCCCTAGTAAGAGTCGATGCCGACGATATTCACGCCATTCCAAGATGGTTAGTTAGAGCACACACCAATGCAGCCGAATGAACGGTTGGCCTACTCACCGATATCGCTACGTCCTCCGCTGGTGCTCCCGCAGGATAAGCGCGTCGCCGTTTGGGTCATTGTCAATGTCGAGGAGTGGGATATTCGCCGGCCGATGCCCCGCACCGTCATTACCCCGCCTGCTGGTGGCGCCCCCGAGCCGGATATTCCGAACTGGGCCTGGCATGAATATGGCAACCGTGTCGGTTTCTGGCGTCTTCTCGAAGTGTTTGACGAGTTTAGCGTGCCTGCGACGCTCGCCGTGAACGGTTGCGCCATTGCCGCCTATGAGGCGATCGCCCGAGCTGCCCGCGATCGTGGTTGGGAATTCATGGGACACGGTTTCACCCAACTTAACATGCAGAAAGTTGAAGACGAAGCGCGTGACATTGCGCGCACGACCGAGGTCATCGCGCAATATACAGGCCGCCGCCCGCGGGGCTGGTTAGGCCCGGGTCTGACCGAAACTTGGGAAACACCGGATCTGCTGGTGGAGGCGGGCTACGAGTACGTGTGCGACTGGGTACTTGACGACGAGCCGGTGCTGCTTAACACCCGCTCGGGGCCGATTGTGAGCGTGCCGTATACCCAGGAATGCAACGACGTGGCAATGATGCTGATTCAGCACCACAAGGCCTCTGAATACGCGGAGCGGGCGATCGATCAGTTCGAACAGCTGCGCCATGACGCCCGGAAATCGGCTCGCGTGATGGCGCTTGTTGTACACCCCTATATTATGGGGGCACCTCACCGGTTGAAGTATTTCCGTAAGGTGGTCGAGCACGTGCGACGAGCGGAGGATGCCCTGCTCTGGACCGGCGGACAAATTGTCGATTGGTATCGCACTGCTCGGCGCCCTGCCGAATGAGGCCCCACGTAAAGAGGCCTCGGCGCGAGTAAAGGCATCTGCGGGGGATGCCAGCGCGACGCGGAGGCCAAGTCCGCTGACGTGCATAGGGCGGGACGTCAGAATGTGAGCATAAGATCTCCCCTCGGCGCCCTTGCATACAAAATCTGCATGGCAGATCTGTCAGAACACTGAGCATGTCGATGGATGGCCCACAAGGGCGCAGGGGCCACGCCCGTGGACCCTCTCCCAATGAAAATTATGGGCCCAAAGGCGTGGCCGGCGCGGGTGAGGCTCGGACGTACCTAGGCTCGTCCTCTATAAGGGGGAGGCTTGAGCCGCATGCCTGCCGCCGCGGAAGCGGCGAGCCAGATGGTCCTGTTCCTCGCCCCGAAAACCGCCTGATAAAAGTGCACCTCACCACGCCGTCTAGCCGTTCGCAATCGTACGAAGATTTGTGACAACGGTATGGAACCTAGCAGTTGCCCCTCCCGTTCTGTTGCGGGAACTTGGTCTGGGGGTGGCATGTCAAAATTCAAAGAGCAATTGCTGGCCAACAGCAGCCAAGTTCGGGAAGCCGAGAGGCGTTTGGCCTACCAACACACTTTCATCGAGCGACTTCGTGCTTCGTCCGGAGATACACGGGCTGCCGAGGAAGCTTTGGAGGTCATGAGAGATATCTTGCGGGGGCTATATCAGGAGCGTTCTCTATTGCGACGCAAGCAATCGTCGCGCACTCGCAAAAAAACCGTTCGCTCGACAAAGGTCAAATTATCGGCCGGCGCCCGGAATGACCTGCGTTGACATCTATTGAGCGCGGTCCCGCAAGCGCGATTGTGGCTATGCGGCCACAGGTTTCGGTGCACGACACCCAGACGGGAAGATACCAAGGCTCTCGTGAGTCCTAGCCAGCAGGATTGCCCTTGGACGCCAAGAACGCGCAGCGGGTGCCGTCTTGGTATCCAGGAGGCCCTGGAGGAGCATCCGGCTTGCGGGGCCGGATGCTCCTTTGCTCTGGAATACCTCATGCGTCGCCGGCGAGAGCGAGCCCATTGGCGTGCCGCACCCTTCCCTTCCGCTAACGGCGACCGAAACAGCGCGTGGGAATTGGCTACCAGTCCTCCGGTCGATCTGGATAGGAGCAAATGTTGTCTGGTCGCGTAATGTTGTCAGCTCCCAACTGGCGCGCTCTCTGGTCGCCGCCGGGTCGCCCATGTCAGGTGTGCGCTTTACGGTCAACTGCCAGCAAATGAGCTGAGCTGGTGGTGCAGCCGCCTTCAGCGCTGACGTCTGGGGCCTACACGATCAAGCCTGGAGAACGCGTTGGTGTCGTCATAAGCGGCGGTAACACGACATTCGATGCCTGAGTAAGATAGGTACCGCGAGGATCATCCTTTTCCAAGCCGGCGCGTGGGCCTGATGCGCTCATCGAAACCGAGAGACCTTTTCACAAGCCTCCCTTGCGATGTGCGCCCGAAAGGAGCGCGTCACCAGTGGACCGGCGAGAGCTTGCTGCACGGGTCAGGTCGGCAACAAGCGGCCTTGGTTAGACGCTGACCGGCGTCATGCCGGCGCTCTGGCTCTCATCGTCTGCGGCACCTCTCGTGTTCTCCCAATTGTCCATAGGCCCTTTCTGCCGACACGGCGAGGCGAGCATGCGGTGCTCAAGGTTGATCACGACACCGCTATTGCGACGGCACGCTCTTGCCAGAGGACATTGAGCATGGCATCAAAGGGGCAAGGGGTTATCCGCGATTGCCCCGTGAGGCTGCGGCCGAAAGATCGCGTCCATACTCCCAATGAGGGAAGGGACGCTATGCCCGCATCCACCGTCATCACCGTTGCGCAGTTATCCCGCCTCATCGGCGTGCCGAATGGGCCCGCTGTTGTGGACGTGCGCATCGATGAAGATTACAGCGCCGATCCGAGGCTGGTGCCAGGGTCCGTGCGCCGCGATTATCGAGCCATCGCAAGCTGGGCGGCCGCCTATCGCGGCCGGGTTGTCGTCGTGGTTTGCCAGCGCGGACAGAAGTTGAGCGAAGGTACGGCCGCCTGGCTTAGACATGAAGGCATTGACGCGCAGACTCTGGAAGGCGGATTTGAGGCTTGGAAAACGGCAGGGGAGATTCTGGTTCGCACGGACAAGGTACCGCGCCGCGACGACCAGGGCCGCACTGTGTGGGTGACCCGCAGCCGACCTAAAGTAGATCGGGTCGCTTGTCCGTGGCTGCTTCGCCGCTTTGTCGACCCCAATGCCGTGTTTCTGTTTGTCCTGCCGGCAGAGGTTACCGCCGTCGCAGAGCGCTTCAATGCAACGCCTTTCGACATCGACGGCGTGTTCTGGAGCCACCGCGGGCCGCTCTGCACATTCGACACCATGATCGATGAATTTGCTTTGAAATCCGGTCCGCTCGCCCGCTTGGCGACGATCGTACGCGGAGCTGATACGGCCAGACTTGATTTGGCGCCGCAAGCAGCGGGCCTGCTTGCCGCATCGCTTGGGTACTCGCGGATGTATCGCGACGATCTCGAGCAGCTTGAGGCCACGCTGGGATTCTACGACGCCATGTACCGCTGGTGTCGTGACGCGACAGAGGAAACCCATAACTGGCCCACTCATAAGCCGGGAGCATAGCGTGGGGGACGCGTTCACAATCGACGCTGTTCCGCGGGGGACTGAACCTCGGAGCCACGGCGTGACACTCCGCGAAGCATTCTGGACTTGGTTGCGCGTGGCTGGCCTAAGCTTCGGTGGACCCGCCGGTCAGATCGCGGTCATGCATCGCATTCTGGTCGAAGAGAAGCGCTGGGTGTCCGAGGAGCGTTTCCTGCACGCACTGAACTATTGCATGCTGCTCCCTGGTCCTGAAGCGCAGCAGCTCGCCACTTACATCGGCTGGCTCATGCATCGCACGCTCGGCGGGATCATGGCGGGCGGGTTGTTCGTGCTGCCGGGCATCGTCTCCATCATGGCATTGAGTTATATCTATGCTGGCTGGGGAAGCGTGCCGATCATCACCGCGCTATTTTTCGGGCTGAAGGCCGCGGTGCTTGCAATTGTCATCGAAGCCGTTGTTCGCATCGGCAGGCGGTCGCTCAAGAACGAGTTGTTGGTGGGCCTCGCCGCTGCCGCGTTCGTCAGTATTTTCTTTCTCAACGTCCCCTTTCCGGTCATCATTTTCGGCGCTGCGCTGATCGGCTTTGCCGCTGGTGTTACGGGAGCCGCCACGTTCCAAGTTGGGGGTGGTCATGCACCGAGCAAGCCAAGCGGCGCGGAAGCTGTTGTCGATAGCCTACTCGGTGACGCATTACCTAAGCACGCCCGTCCCAGTGTGTCGCGCTCCCTTCAGGTCTCGGCTATATGGCTGGCACTGTGGCTCATTCCGGTGGCATTGCTGGTCACGCTGCTGGGCGGCGACAACGTCTTTAGTCAAATCGCCGTTTTCTTCAGCAAAATGGCTATGGTGACGTTCGGGGGCGCCTACGCGGTGTTGGCCTACGTCGCCCAACAGGCCGTTGAACACTACAGTTGGCTCAAACCCGGCGAAATGCTGGACGGTCTCGGTATGGCCGAGACAACACCGGGACCACTGATCATGGTGCTCCAGTTCGTTGGCTTTATGGCGGCGTTTCGCGAGCCGGGTAGCTTGTCGCCGATGCTGGCGGGCACCTTAGGTGGCCTGCTCGCGACCTGGGTTACCTTCGCGCCCTGCTTCCTTTGGATTTTTCTGGGTGCGCCATTCATTGAAAAGCTGCGCGGGAATAAAGCCCTTAGCGCTGCCTTGTCGACCATCACCGCCGCGGTCGTTGGCGTGGTGCTCAACCTTGCAATCTGGTTCGCGATTCACACGGTCTTTCGCGAGACAATTTCCGTGCGGGTTTTTCCGTTCTCATTCGACGCACCGATCCTTAGCAGCGTCGATCCTTGGGCATTCCTGCTCTCCGTTGCCGCGGCCATCGCCATCTTCCGCTTCAAGATTGGTATGATCTCGACGCTGGCCGCGTGCTGCCTTGCCGGAATTGCCCTTTACCTGTTGGGAGCACTCGCGTGACCCAGTGTCCGCGGACAAGCTATTCGCCGCGAAAAGCAAATCGGCGTGAGACACGAACCCAAAGGACTACTTGAAGTTTCGAGGACGGGGGCTATCAGCACTGGCTGCCAAGCTGCAGCTTTAAAGTACGGAGGTCCCTATGCACCCCAAGTCGTCCTCAATCCTTCCCCTCGCCGTTAGTGCAGCCGCGCTGCTCTGCCTCGGCACCCAGGCCGTCCGCGCCCAAGGCATGAACCTTGACACGGCAGCCATTGAGCAGGCAACCGGACTGAAGGGGCAGTTGATCCCAGAAGAGAGCGTCTTCAAGGTCAGCAAGCCGAGAACCGACGTCAAGGTCCAGGTCGACCAGTGGACCATGCCGCCGTTCATGGGCCTCGGCTCTTGGGCGGCGTTCACCCCGGACCACGAGACATCACAAGCTTTGATGATGGGCGACACCGTCCTCTTTGAGGACGAAGTCAATCCGGCCATGAGTGCCGCACTTGCGGCCGGTCTCGAGGTGACGGCTTTGCACAATCACTTCTTTTTTGACGAACCCAAAGTCTACTTCATGCATGTAGGGGGACATGGAGATGCCAAGGCCCTCGCTGAGGGGGTAAAAAAAGTCTACGACAAGATTGCGGAGGTTCGCGTCGCCAACCCGATTCCGGGCAAATCCTTCCCCGGCAGCATTGCCTCCCCTAGTTCAATCACAGCTGCGCCGTTAGAGGCTGCCCTGGGCACCAAGGGGCAAACCAATCAGGGGATGTTCAAGGCGGTCATCGGGCGAAGCGCGACCATGCACGGGCTGCCCGTCAGCAAGGAGATGGGCATCAACACGTGGGCGGCATTTGCCGGCAGTGACGATGCAGCGTTCGTCGACGGTGACTTTGCCATGCTCGAGAACGAGCTCCAACCTGTCCTACGCGCCATGCGCGCGGAAGGCATCAACGTCGTCGCCATTCATCAACACATGAGCCACGAGCAGCCTCGCTACTTCTTCCTGCATTATTGGGGCAAAGGCAAAGCCACCGACTTAGCCCAGTCGATAAGGCAGGTGCTGAACGCACAGGCCGCAGTAAAGCCCTAAGCTGTCTCGCGTCAGTGTTGAAAGGCGCTAATTTCGGTGAGGGAGTCTGTGAGATGGCTTAGGGATGTGCGGATCGCGACGATGCTTTGGAGCTCAACGGTAACGGCAGTTGCTCGCGTTGTGAGGACGTCTGCGTCCATGCCAGGATTGCCCATGTGGACGGCGACAATTGCCAGGGCCTTCCTGCTCGCCGCGTTATCGTACGCGATATGCTGTGACGCAGCGCAAGCGGGCGCAGAAGAACGCGACAAGGGTCGCGCTGGTCTTGATGAGCTCAGCGGGGAGATGAGCACCTGCGCCGCTTACTTTTCCCTGCTGTCTGCAATAATCGAGAATTCTGGCGGACCGTCGAAGCAGAGAGGCACGGCCCGACGCATGAAAGCGACCGGACAAGTGATGCTGACCCAAGCCATAAACGTCGCGACCTATATTGGGCTCGACGAAAAAGTGCCCATGGAAAGGGTTCAGGCTGCGCTGAAAGATATGGTCGAGACCGCCAACCGCGATCCTGCCAAGAGTCTCGGAGCAATGCATGGGAATTACGGAGTGCGGTGTGACGCACTATTGCAGAACGGCCCGCAACGGTTCATCGCCCTTTTGAAGCTCTATCAAGCGGACTGAACCCTGCCGCAGTCGGTGGGGCGCTGCAATCGAAAGTTGGCCAAGGAGCCGTTCTCGATCTGGTTGGTCGCCCACGAGCTGACCGAAACGATACCCAAGTGACGTCCCTCATGTCGAAATGGGCGCCATGGCGCCGCCTGGGACGATGCCCGTCAGGATCGAGAGGTCCGTGCGAGGCTACGGTATTTGCCGCCAACAACCGAGGACAGCGGGCGTGCGCAAAAGATCACCAGTACCGCGAGCTGGCGAGCGTAACGCCAAAATCGTTACGGGCCGCGACCTTGTCGACCTGCAGCAGGCGCGCGTAATGGCTTTTGCGGACCAGCCGATTTCGCCCGAAGCTGTGATCCTGTTTCGTGAGCTCAAGCGGTCGGTACGCGTTTTGAGCCATCATCGGGGCATCCTCATGGCGGCGCTGAAGCGCACGTCAGGGTGATGGAGCTGCCGGCAAGTATGGGAAGGGGTCCGTAATGGTCAACGAAGAGTGGTACGACGCCCTGGCCGTGAGCAACAATGGCATCTCCCGAAGGGCGCGAGCGCGTCGAGAGGACAAAGGCACTCGTTTACAGTTTGACGGAAACTGGGGAAGCGCCATTGCCGTCCTGCATCCTGAAAGAGACCCTGCCATAAGCACGGCGCGCTTGCCGTCGGCCTGTCGGAGCGTTCGAGCTAGCGAGCGCGGCCAGCACTCTCGCGGGACGTAGGCGAGCTAGAAAGAATTGGCGCTTGGCAGGGAAGGACCGCTTTGTCAGTTCATTGGACCAGGACATAGCCAAGCGGCGCCAGCTCGGGCCGTGCGTCCTGCGCTGGCCTTGGAAACAGCAACCTGTTGAGGTGCGTTTTGACCGACACTGCACTCGAAGGGCGCCTCAGAGTCTAGCAAGAGCGTCGTTGCAAGCCTTCATGGCAGAAAACAGACCAGGGATTTCTCTTATGCGTCGACGCTCTCTGTAGGCTAAAGCGACTTCCCAATTCCTGGCCTCAATCAGGTCCTGGTATCTCCAACAAGCGATGGGAAGGGTCACGCCTAGTCTTGAAGCGAGTTTTGGTTCTTGACCCCACGCGTTGGCCGTGATGACGGCGCCCAGCGTGGTAATTAACAATGTCCTCAGCATCCGTTGCATCCCCGGGACAAGGGTTTTCAATGCAATGAATATCGGCGCGTTTAAATTGGAGCAAGATCGCGCATCCGCCACGTTCGAGATCACCTTCAGCAAGGAATGCAGCCTAGCCCAGAAGCAATAATCGATCTGATTTAACGCCGATTGAATATCTGAATCGGCAGAGAGCGGCACCGGCGTCGGCCTTTGCCGCCCAGGAATGTGTCCAATGGGCCAGCTCTTCAATTCATAGGCCCTCTAGCAGGGCGGACGATGG
>Ga0081455_10000180_pt1 | contig 79630 bp, 78 predicted proteins | sample TabmetS3T2R1_FD_70207 | JGI IMG/M metagenome (GOLD analysis project Ga0081455, IMG submission 70207) | Tabebuia heterophylla rhizosphere microbial communities from the University of Puerto Rico - S3T2R1 | ecosystem: Host-associated > Plants > Roots > Rhizosphere ...
GCGCAGCCGGACCACCTTGTCGATGTCGGTCTGCGTCAGCAGTGAACGGTCCTTGATCCATTGCGGCTTGTCCTCGACGTCTGCCTCGTTGAATGCCGCCGAGTCGGGCGGTCCGGCAGTGGACTCGCCCTCGTGCTTCGGCGCCGCAGGGACGCGGACGTTGGACCCGTCGGTGTGCGGTGCCACGTACGCGAGCAACATGAACAGGGGCTGTTCGGATGGCAGCCGGTTGTTCAGCCGTACCTTGGCCCGCCCGGTGAGATTATTTGTGGAATAGGCGTTCGTGACGTGGTTGACGGTGCCGTTCATGTTGATGTCGAACGCGCGGTAGTTGAGCCAATTGCCGCCGACCAGGACGGCCCAGTTGTCCCAGCCGGGCGGGACGTAGGTGGGGTCGTTCCCCAGGTCGGTCTGACCGTACTGATTCAGGTATTTGCCGATCATGACGGTCTGATATCCGGCCTCCTGCAGCCACATCGGCAGCGTGTCGGAGTCGTCGAACGCCTGCCAGCCCCCGTCGGGTTCGGTGTTGTCGCTGACACCGTGGTTATGGGCGTACTGGCCGGACAGGAATGTCGATCGGGACGGCGCGCACAGCGAATACGACGCGTACGAATGCGTGTAGGTCGCACCCAGGCCGTCGGCCGCCCCGACAAGCTGCTTGGTCTGTGGCATCGCGACCAGATCGTCCATGCGCATGTCATCGACCATGACCACGACAATGTTCGGCAACGCCACGGCAACTCCTCCCCGGTCAATCCCCCGCGCTCATTCGAGCCTGCTCGATCCGAGGTCAGCCTGTCCAGCGCGACGCGCGCGCACTGGTCGTCGACGGCGGTAGCGTTCAGCCGTGCCGCGACGTCTCGACGTGACCACATGACAACACGACCAGGCCCGCCCGCCGACTCGGCCCGTGGGAACAACCGCACTGCCGGGGCGCCCTGGCTGCCATTGGTCATCATCGTCCTCGCGCAGCTTCAGATGGCCATCAACATCAGCGCACTGCCCGTGTCACTGGGGCCGATCTCCGAAGACCTGGACGCACCGGCCACCGCCACCGCGACTGCGCTCGTCGTCTACTCGCTGTTCGTCGCCGCGTTCGTCATGCTGGGCGCGAAGATCGGCAAGCTCGTGGGCGAGCGCCGGGTGCTTCAGGCAAGCGTCGTGACGCATGGTGTGGCGATGGCGTTGATGGCGGCCAGCACCGACGTCGGCACGATGAACACAGCCCAGGCAATCGCGGGACTTGCCGCCGCCGCAGCTGTGCCGACGTTCGTGGTGCTGATCGCCGCGAACTACCACGGCCGGCAGCAGGAAACAGCGCTCGGCGTGCTGGCGGGCATCCCCGCGGTCGCCAGCGCGGTCACCTTCGTCGTCGCCGGCTTCCTCGCGACGGCGCTGAGCTGGCGCTACTCGTACTGGCTGATCGTCTTGATGGCGGTCGTCGTCCTTGTCCTGACTTTCCGCCTGACGCCGATCCCTCGCCAGCCCAGCATCAAGATCGATCTTGTTGGTGTCGTGCTCTCCGCTGCCGCCATCGCGCTTATCCTCTTCGGGTTCAGCAACCTCCAGACGTGGGGGCCGCTGGCGGCAGAGCCCGACGCACCCTTCTCGGTGCTGCAGTTGTCGCCGGCGCCGATGTTCATTCTCTTGGGGATCGTGCTCGGTCAGGCGTTCTTCGCCTGGTCCAACCGGCGGGTGGCTGCCGACAAGCAGCCACTGCTCGCGATGGAGGTGTTGGACAGCACGGAGGAGAAGAGCGCCGTCATCGCATTTCTCGTCGCAGGGAGCCTGGGCCTCGCGGTCGGCTTCCTCATTCCGCTTTACGTCCAGATCGTCCAGGACCGCAGTCCCCTGTTCACGGCGGTGGCCATCCTGCCGTACGCGGTGGCAATCGCTGCAGCAGGCGTTCTCTCGGTGCGACAGTACGATCGCCTCCCGCCGCGCACTCTCGGTATCGCCTCGTTCGTCTTGATTGCCATCGGCCTGGTGGTAGTCGCCTTCACGGTCGGCAACGACTGGAGCAATCCCGCGGTCATCCTGGGCCTGCTCCTGGTCGGTGTCGGCGAGGGCACGTTGCTCACACTGCTGTTCAACGTGCTCGTGTCGGCGTCTCCCAAGCGGCTGGCCGGCGACGTCGGAGCACTGCGCGGCGTGGCGAACAACGTCTCGAACGCGCTGGGCGCGGCGTTGGCCAGCGTGGTGGCGGTAGGCCTGTTGGGCGTGTTCCTCGCCTCGGCCTTCAGCAGCTCCGACCTGCCGCACGAACTCCGATCTGAGGCGCCTTTCAACGACGTCGACTTCGTGTCCAATGCCGAGCTGAGGAGCGAGCTCAGTACGACCTCGGCGACGCAGCAGCAGGTGGAGCAAGCCGTCGCGATCAACGAAGACGCCCGGCTCAACGCGTTGCGGGCGTCGCTCCTGATCGTGGCGGGCATCTCGCTGTTGTCGATCTTCCCGGCCAGGAGATTGCCGAAGTATGTGCCGGGTGAGCTGTCATCAGACGACATCGTGAGTGAGGCGGGGCCGGAACGGACGGAGGCGGTCTGACCGTCATGAGCAGGCGCGGGCGGCACCGAACGATCGCCACGACGTGTGTCGGCGTCCGTTCGTGGGCACCCTGGTAGCTACGGTCGCGTAGAGCGCAACCGCCAGTCTCCGGATGGAAGGACCTGCCGTGACGACCAAGAATGACTTCTCCGAGGAGGAATGGAACCGGATCGTCCGGGCGCCGTTCGTTGCCGGTCTGGCCATCTCGCTGGCCGACCCCGGCGGTCCGATCGAGACCGCGAAGGAGACGATGGCGACGCTCAAGGCCGCCACGAACCCTGCCAGCCGAGAACAGTTGGTGGCCGAGTTGGCCCTCGACATCCAGAGTCAGGTCCAGCAGAAGCAGAACCCACTCAAGGGTTATCGCCCGTCATCGGAGGAGGGAACCGCGTCGGGTGGTGAGCAGGTACTCGTCGAGCTGACCGCCGTCCATGCCATCGTCGCGGGCCGGGCCACTCCTGAAGAGACGGCGGCCTTCGGTCAGTGGCTGGTCGCCACGGCCCAGGCCGCGGCCGACGCCGCCAAGGAAGGCGGATTCATGGGGTTCGGCGCGGAGCAGGTCAGCAAGGGCGAGCAGGAGATGCTCGACAAGGTGCGCGCAGCGGTTTCACCGTCCTGACGACGCAACCGGCTCGGAAGCGCTCAGGCCACATCCGCATGCGTCACGTCGACATAGACGACGGCCAGATATGACGGCACGGTGCTCACGGTGTCGTCCGGGAGGCGCACCCGGGTCAGGCCATCCTCGAGATGCCGGATGACGGTCAGGCACACATGCGGACCGGGCGCCGGATCGACTTCCCGCACCGTCACGCCGGGCGGAATGTCTCGCAACGTGGTGTACATCTGATCGGCTCTCTGGCGGTTCGCGGAGCCCGGTGGTTCCGGCCTGACACCATGCTGGCTCGCGGTCGGTGAGAGAACGATGAGCATCGGATGAGAGAGCTCCGGCGTTTAGAAGAACAGGACGCCGATCGCGTCGGTCGCCAGCGCCACGGCGAGGAGCACGAGCACGTAGAACGTCACGTGCGGCTGTCGGCGCGCAATGTCCTGCTGGGCCTGCTTCATCCGGTCGACGGCTCGGTCTCCGAGGAGAACGAAGAGGAGCACCGGCACCCAGACGAGCACGCTCGCGATCGCGACGTAGAACACGACCAGTGCACCGTTGCCGGCAAGGTTGATTCCGGCCGTCGTGATCGCTGTGGCGGCGAGCGCCGTGAGCAGCAGACGCTTCGGACCGCCGATCCCGAGGAGCAGTCCGGCCAGCAGTGTCGTGAGCAACCGCAGTCGGCCGAGCCGATCGAGCATTGCCTGCGTTCGCGGACTCGAGCCCTCCCTTGCAGCCGGACGTTTCCGTCGTACCTGGACGGCGAGCCAGATCAGGGCCGCCGCGGCCGCGAGCTCCAGCCCGGCGTGAAGGCCTGGTCGATGCCTGCTCGATCCCGTCACAGCAACGCCGATGCTCACGAACAACGAGGAGGTCAGCGCCTGCGCCACGACGAACGCGATACCGAACCCGAGCACCTTCAGCCGACCGGCCGGTACCACCGCGATCGTGGCCGCGAACGCCACCGGGCTCAAGCCGGCCAGCAGCCCGTAGAGCAGCACTTGAAATGCGGCGTGGAGCATCTGCGGACCTCCCGCTACGCCTCGGCATCCTGCTGAGGCAGCGGGCGGCCGGACCGATCTACCCGGAACTCGCCGCTGCGACGGCGTTTACGGGCTGACTGCCCAGGTTGTTGTTGTCGAGCCTCCGAAAGCGAGATCGCGACCGCTGCGGCGAGCGCGCAGCCGAGCGCGGCGAAGGCGACCACCTGGTGCCAGGTAGGCTGGGCAAGCCGTTCCTCCAGCAGGATGATGCCGAGGAGCACGCCGACGAGCGGGTTCGCCACCGAGCTCGTCGCAACCGCCGGGGCCAACTGCCCCGTCTGCAGCGCGATCTGCAGGAGGACAACGCCGAGCAGGCCCGCGACGGCGAGTACATAGACCGTCCAGTCGGTGAGGACGCCGCCGACGCCGCCGGAGTGCAGTTCCTCGACGGTCGGCTTGGCCAACGTCGCACCGAGACCCGAGAGCACACCGGCGACCGTCCCGTACGCCCCCGCGCGAAGTGACGGCCGATCCTCGGCACCGAGGAGCAGTGCCGCCGCACAGAACGCGGCGATCGCGGCGATGGCGACGAACCACTCCCAGGTGGGTGCGTCCGTCCGCCCGCCCGCGGGATCGCCGACGATGATGAACACACTGAGCCCAAGTACGACGACACAGGCCGCCAGCATTTGACCCCTGGTCACGACCTGCTTGGTCAGCCATCGGCCCAACGGCAGGGCGAAGACGATGGTCAGCGTAAACATCGGCTGGATGACGGCGACCCGGCCGCGGTCGAGCGCCATCGCCTGGAGGATCCAGCCCGGGATCAGCAGCGCCATCCCGATCAGCCAGGTTCGCTGACCGGCAAGGTGGAGGAACGAGCCTGGATGGCGAACGCTGAGCGGCGGCGCCTTCAGCCCACCGTGCTGCTGCAAGACCGTGGACAGCGCGAAGATCGCCGCAGCTATCAGCGCCAGAGTCGTTGCCATGCCCGAGAGAATATGGCCACATTCGATCGACGTCGCCTTTCCACACCGCTATTCACTGGGTATTGACGACTCGGGCCGTTCGACTCTTGTGAAGCGCGAGCTGGGTCGGCACCTTCGAGTTGTCTGGAGGCTGGAGGTGGCAGATGAACCGTCAGCACGGCGACGTGGTCAGGGAGTTCCCAGTCCGCGAGCCGGCGGCCACTAGGCCCGGGACAGCCGTCGGCCTAAGCCCCGACCGGACCTCGTAGAGCGATCGAGCACATGGTTGGTCATCTGCGCGATCACGGTGCCCATCAGGCCGCCAACCACGACATCCCCCGGGTAGTGCACTCCGGTGTGGACCCGCGAGTACGACACGGCGGCGGCGAGGACACGCAGCGGCGCCGCGACCGGAGGCAGGACGTGGCCGACGCCGGTGGCGAACGCGAACGCGGCGGCCGAATGGCCGGACGGAAACGACTTGGACACCGGCATCCGGACATGGCGGGCGATCGGAACCTCCTCGCCGACCCGGTCCGGGCGGCGACGGGGCATCAGGCGTTTGGCGGCGAGGTTGACCGCGGCCGACGTGACGCCGGTCGCCACCAGTCCGGTCACCGCCGCCCGGCGGCCGGGTCGTCCACCTGCGACCGCGAGCGCTGCGGCCGCTGCGAGCGAGATCTGCGAGTAGTTGGCCGCATGCGACAGCCGGCTCATCCCCCGGTCGAGGGCGGGTGTGGGAGTCCGGGCGACCGCAGCGTAGATGGCGACGTCGACCCGCTGCAGGTCCTCCAGCCAGCGCCAGTTCGTTGCCGGGTCGGAGGACGGCCGCGCTGGCGGCACATCGCCCGGAGTGGTGACGTTCATGTGCGGAGAATCCTATGACTGGCCGCCGGGTCGCCGCCATCGTCGCGCTTGTGGTCGGCCCCGTCACACTTGGGCTGGCGGTCTGGCTTGCCGTCGCCCGATTTCCACGCGGGCTCGTCGTCTTGGGCTGCGTCGCGGTCGCCATCGCGGCGGGGTGGTACGGCCTGCTGCGGCGCGGCGTCACTCGTACCGTCGGGCTGGGCCTGGCGGCGGTCGCAACCGTCGGCGCGGCACTGTTGCTGCTGAACGATCTGGTTCTGTTGATCCTGATCGTCGCGGGCGTCCTCATCTCGGTGGCCTCCGTCGACGCGGCATTTCGCGTCCACGTGTCGTTGCCGCGGGCCAAGCCACCGGTCCGGCCCGCACTGTTCATCAACCCGCGTTCCGGAGGCGGGAAGGCCGAGAAGTACGCGTTGGCGCAGGAGGCTGAGAACCGCGGGTACGAGACCACCGAGCTGGAGCCGGGCGACGACCTGGGCACGCTGGTCCGCCAGGCGGTCGACGATGGCGCGGACGGGCTGGCGATGGCCGGCGGCGATGGCTCGCAGGCGATCGTCGCCTCGATCGCCGCCGAGTTCGATCTCCCGTACGCCTGCATCCCGTCTGGCACCCGCAACCACTTCGCCCTCGACCTGGGCGTCGACCGCGACGATGTGGTCGGCGCGCTCGACGCCTTCGTCGACGGCGGGGAGCACCGGGTCGACCTCGGCGAGGTGAACGATCGGGTCTTCGTCAACAACGTCTCGCTCGGGCTCTATGCCGAGGCGGTGGAACGGCCGGGCTATCGGGAGGCGAAACTGCGTACGCTGCTCGACACCGTGCCGGACACGCTCGGACCGGACGCGCAGGGCCTGGGCATGCGGTGGAAGGGACCCGGGGGGCACGAGCACGAGGCCGGCGCGGCAATCCTGGTGTCCAACAACCGCTACCGGCTCGGTGGCGGGGTCGGTCCGGGGACCCGCCCCAGTATCGACGACGGCCTGCTCGCCGTGATGGTCGTCGGCTCGCCGACCAGTGGGCCGGCGAGCAAACGAGCGCAGCGGCCGGTGAGGGAGTGGTCGACGCCGGAGTTCGAGATCGACGCGGACAATCCCGTCGCGGCGGGCATCGACGGCGAGACGGTCAGGCTCGAGCCGCCGGTACGGTTCCGGATCCGGCCGGGCGTCCTGCGCGCTCACATCTCCCGCAAGCACCCCGGCGCCTCTCCGTCCGCGGTGGCTCCGGAGCACTTCACCGAAGTCCTGCGAGCCCTGCTCCGGACCGCGCTCGGTCGGAACTAGTCGGGCATGGGGCTGATGATCGTCGGCGTCACGCGGGGCTACTGGAGCAGGCCCGCCAGTGCGGCCCGACGAACTCGGGGAACCGGGCGCCGAGTTGGTTCACTGGCACCGTCGCCCTTGTCACGACCGGTCGGGTGAAGCCGAGGCCGTCCGGCTGGAGCGGATAGGTCCGGCGAATCACCCGGAACGACTTGCCGTCGGCGGTCTGCGCGGCGTCGGACAGCATGAGTCGCCCGTCGCGGGTGCAGCCGGCGCCGCGCGGGTACACCACCCCGCCACCGACGACGATGAACGACCCGTTCGGTTGGTCCGGAACCTGCACTGCCCGCAGCCGACGGCCGGTAAAGGTGAACATCTGCGCGAGCATCGCGTCGGCCGCGGCCCCGGTGTCGACGACGATGTCCGCACCGGCCCGGCCACCCAGCCGCGGGACACCGACGACCCGGGCGCGGATGCTGCGCATCGGCACCGCATTGGGGATCAGGTGTGCGGCGTACACGCCACCTTCGGACGTCCGGACGGCGACGAATCCGCGGCACGGTTTCGCCGCGCTCGGGTCGGATGCGGCAGCCACCGTGTCCAGGATCCCGTCCCCGGTCACGTCGACCTGCAGGTGCGAGCGGTCCAGCGCCCTGGTGACGACGGCCTGCTGATGCGGGCACTGCGTCTGCGGGGCGTCGGCGACCTGCGCGGTGCGCTCAGTACCCGCGCCGCAGCCGGTGGCCACGAGAACCGTGACCACCGCTGGAATGAGCATGTGTCTGCACCGCATCAGCCGCTCCCACCGTGACGTGGGGCCGGCACAGGCCGACCCGACGCTCGACCGCGGTCTCCATTGTCCCACGCAGCAGCCGTTCACTCACGCTCGTTTGTCGAGGCATCGGCCCAGATGGGGGTGGCCGGACCGAGGTGGCCCGGCTGGATGACCCGGCGGAGGCTAGTTCGCCTGGGTCTCCCGGGGGGACGTCAGGAGGTAGTCGTCGGCGTCGCTGTCCCATTCCAGCTTGATGGCGCCGGTGGTGTCGGCGGCCCGGCAGAACTGGAGGAAACTGCGATAGCCGAGCGCCTTCTCGCTGAACCCCGGTCGGATCCGCCGGATCTGGTTCTTCAGCCCGGACAGCGCGGCCCGGCCGTTCCGCTCGGTCAGGTCCTCCACCACCGACCGGAGCAGGTCGAAGGCTTCCTCCTGACCGTCGAGCGCGGGCAGGCCGACCTCGGGGTCACCCTTCGTCGGTCCATCGCTCAGCTCGATCACGTGCCGTTGGGCCAGATGACGCAGCAGCTCGCCGAAGGCCCGGAATCCGTAGTCGGCCTCGTTGAAGGTCGGGTCCTTGCGGAGGAGGGTGCGCTTCACGGTGGACGCGGTCACCTGGCTGCTGGTGCGCTGCAAGCCGGAGATCGTCTGTGCAACCAAGACCGCGAGGCCGTCGAGATCGCGGGACTCCTCGGCGTCCGCGACGTCGTCGTCGACCGTCGGAGTCTCACGCGGAGCGGCTTTCGTGGCGGCTGGTCGCTGACGTCCTGAGGTGCGCCGTACCGGCCCGGGCTCGACGCCCTCGAGGTCGTCGTAGTAGAGGAACTCGTCGCACGCCGGCGGGAGCAGGGCCGACGTCGTCGCCCGGACACCGACCCCGATCACGCTCTTGTTCAGCTCGCGCAGCTTGTAGACCAGCGGGGTGAAGTCGCTGTCCCCGGTACACACGACGAACGTCGACACGTAGTCGCGGACGAAGGCCAACTCGACGGCGTCGACGGCCATCTTGATGTCAGCGGCGTTCTTGCGAGACGCCCCCATCCGCTGCGGCATCTCGATCAGCTCGACGTGAGATCGGGTCAGCATGCGGCGATCCTCGTCGAAGTTCGACCAGTCGGCGTAGGCGCGTCGAACCACCACGCGACCGCGCTCGGCCAGAGCGTCGGCGATCGGACGTACCTCGAAGCCCATCCCGCCGAGGTACTCCCGGGCACCGATGGCGAGGTTCTCGTAGTCCAGGAACAAGGCAATGCGGGCTTCGTCGTCCATCCCGGCAGGCTACGCCGCCTGAGCAGTCATCGCGGCAGCGATCAGGTCGCCGGGCAGCGACAGCCAGAACCAAAGCAGTCGGCGCCCGCACCGATCTGGTGCGAGCGCCGAGCTGGTGACTTGGTTCGGGTCAGATCACGCGAACGCGAGAGGCCTGCTGGCCGCGATCGCTGCGCGTGACGTCGAACTCGACCCGCTGGTTCTCCTCGAGGCTGCGGAACCCGCTCGCCTCGATGGCGGAGAAGTGGACGAACACGTCCTCCTCGCCACCGTCGACGCTGATGAAGCCGAAGCCCTTGTCAGCGTTGAACCACTTCACAGTTCCCTGTGCCATGCGATGTCTCCATTTACTTTGATGGGATGTCGGTCCACGGACCGTGGACCTCGGCCGCGTTCGGAGCGGCGACCCTCGTGCCATCGCAGGCAGGAAAGCAACACACTCGCAGCGAATCCGCGAGCGTGACAGGTGAACCACGTACACAGAAATCTGACGACCGTCACGGGCAACCATGCCACACGCCGGCGTATTCCCCGAGTCGACCAGCCGGTCCGGCCGCCGGCCTACGAATCTTGAGGGATTCGGGTAGCTATGGCAGCCACCATCGCTCAAGATCCGTCGCCTGGCGCGTGCAAGTCACCCCCCCGGGAGCCGCTGTCCGCAGGTCAGATCAATCGCCTTCGTACTTGAAGGAGACGCTCAGCTTCGTTCTGAAGATCACCTCGTCGCCACCGACGTCGAGGTCCTGCTCGACCACCTCGGCGACCCGCAGATCCCGCAAGGTCTCCTTCGCCGTGTTGACCGCGGTGACCGCGGCGTCTTCCCATGACGAGGTGCTTGTGCCGACGATCTCTATGACCTTGTAAACGCTCATCGTGCCTCCACAGCTCGAATGGGTCGAGCCTTGCAGCATTGACATCCGATGACCAGACCCGGACGAGGCGATCGGCCAAGGCGACCACGAGGGCACACCCCATGGAGCAGCGTGCAGATGATCAGGCGGTGCATTGGACGCGAAGCGAGCTGACGAGGAGTTCGAGTCCGTATTCGAACTGGTCGGTTGAGGCGCTGGTGACGAGGTGGTCCCTCAACTCGACGAGGTTGGGGTAGACCGTCGGATCGAGCTGTCCAAGCGAGTGGTCCCAGGCCGCGACGTAGTGGGCCGCCGGCTGGATGTGGACTCGAGGGAGCTCCCACATCAGGGATCCGAAGACGTAGGTCAGCAGACTGTAGAAGGCCCGAACCGCGTCGCGATCGGCGAACCCGGCCGCACGCAGAACTGAGTGGGCGGTTTCGAGTTGGTCGAAGACGGGCCCACTGGTGAGTCCGCGGTCGGCGAGCAGCCGCGCGAGTGCTGGATGGCGGATTGCCTGGTCCCGCAGTGAGCGCAGGTAGCCGACCACGCGCGACTCCCAGTCGTCCGGCTCGCCGTCGGGTACTTCGACGTCGCTGATCAGGTACGCGGCCACGGCATCGAGCAGGTCGTCCTTGTCCTCGATGTGTCGGTAGAGCGACATCGTCCCGGCGCCGAGCTGTTCGGCCAGCCGCGGCATCGTCAGTGCCGACAGGCCCTGGTCGTCGACGAGTTCCACCGCGGCCTCGACGATGCGCCGTCGCGACAGGGTGTTACGCGGGACCCGTCCGTGCCGAGTACGCCCCGCTTTCCGGTCGGTCATCTGGCCGCCACCTCCACTTGCGTACCGTATACGCTAGAGGTAGCGTATACGATACGCTTACGCAGAGAAGGACCCAGCCGTGATCCGCTTCGAACACACCATCGAGATCGACCGCCCCATCGATGAGGTCTTCGCCTACCTCGCCGACTTCACCAACATCCCGAGCTGGAACTACTACGTCCAGGAGGTTCGACAGCTCACTCCGGGACCGGTTCAGGTAGGGACGGTCTACGACCAGATCCGGCGTACCGACCGCCAGCGTTTTCAGGTCACCGCTCACGACCATCCGCGGACGATCGCGGTGACCACCCTGCCCGGCGAACGGCCCGAGTTTCACCGCCACTTCGCGCTGCGTCCCACGGCCGGTGACGGCACCCGGATCAGCGACCGCTGGGAGCTCGACACCGGCCACCCGCGATTGGTGCAACGTGTCGCGACCGCCCGTATCAAGGCGGCGGTCGGCGAGAACCTCGCCCTGCTCAAGCAACTGCTCGAACACGGCCGCGTACAGCTGCAGGACGGTCGCGTCGTCGCCCTCGACCCTCACCCGGATGCCACATCAGGAGAACACGATGACTTCCCCAACTGATCCGATCGCCCGCGTCTCGGTGATCAGCACCGGCACGGTGTCGATCCGACCAGAACACGTCGGACCGACCCGCAAGAACCTCTACCTGTGGCTGTTCACCTCCACCAGGTGGACCGCGCCCCGCCCGATCAACGCCTACGTGATCGAACACCGCGACGGCCTTGTGCTCTTCGACACCGGGCAGGACCGCGCGTCGGTCACCGACCCCGACTACTTCCCCAGCGGGCTCAACGGCCTGATCTACTCGCGCCTGGCGAAGTTCGAGATCGGCCCGGACGACACCTTGACCGCCGGCCTGGCCCGGCTTGGCCATCGCATGGCGGATGTGCACACCGCCGTGATCTCCCACCTCCACCAAGACCACATCGGCGGTCTGCCGCAACTGGCAGACTCCGGATCCACCATCGTGATCTCCCGCGACGAGTGGGACGCGCTGGCTAAACCGCTCCCCGAAGCACGCGGGCTCCTGCCGACACACATCGACCTGCCCGGCCTGAACTGGAGCCGGATCACTCCCGAGCCGCTCGACGATCCGACACTCGGACCGTTCACCGCGGGCCACGACCTCTTCGGCGACGGAACCATCATCATCCTGCCCACCCCCGGCCACACCCCCGGATCGCTCTCGATGCTCGTCCGGCGACCACGCCTGGCCCCGCTGCTCATGGTCGGAGACCTCACCTACGACGCCGACCTACTCACCGCCGGCAAACTCCCCGGCGTGGGCGACAAAAGGCAGATGCGCGTCTCGGTGAACAGGATCAACGCTCTGCGCCGAACCATGCCCAATCTGGCCATCCTCGCGGCCCACGACCCCAACGCCGCCGACCGGCTGGGCGCCGCACTCTCGGAGACCAGTCACCTGGCGTGACAGGCAACTCCTGACGGTTCGAGACGTCGGCTGACAGTCCGACCGGCCCTGATTATCGTCAATGCCCATGACCACGATCCGGCCGTTCGAGCTCGCTGATGTCGGCGAGGCGGGACGGCTGCTGGCCGCTCGGCATGCTGCACATCGCCAGGCCCAGCCGCTGCTCGCAGCGCGATACGAGGATCCGGCCGTCGCGCGGACGGAGATCGCCGAGGCGCTGAAAGGGGAAGGTGCGTCCGGCGCGGTCGCGATCGACGGAGACCGACTGACCGGCTATCTCCTCGGCGCGCCGAAGCCCTCTCCCGCGTGGGACCCAATGCCTGGGTCGAGTCCGCCGGGCAGGCGGCCGAGGACCCAGAGACCATGCGCGACCTGTACGCCGCGGCCGCCGCCACTTGGGTCGACGACGGCCGCTCGGCGCATTACGTACTCGCGCCAACGCATGATCGGGCGCTGCTCGACGCGTGGTATCGATTGGGCTTCGGGCAGCAGCAGGCGCACGCCATTCGGGCCGTACCCACTACTCCCCCGACACCACCGTCGTCGCTCAACATCCGACGACCCAACCGAGTCGATCTCGACGTCCTGACCCGCCTCGCCCTGGAACTGCCCGAGTATCAACGCCGGTCGCCGGTGTTCTCCGCCGCCGAGGTGCCCGCGTACGAGCAGGCGAGATCGGAGTGGGAGCACGAGATCGACAACCAGACGTACGGGCTCTTCGTCGCCGAACTGGACGGCCGGGTCGTCGGCACGGCCGGCGCGATGGCGTTGACCGAGGCGGACTCACACATCGGCCCGGCTCGCGCCGACAACGCCGGCTACCTGGCGTTCGGCGCGACACTGCCCGAGGCGCGCGGCCGTGGCGCTGGTCGGGCGTTGGGCGAGGCGGCCGGATGGTGGGCCGCAGAGTCCGGCTTCGACAGCATCGTGGTCGACTGGCGGGTGACGAACCTGCTGGCCTCACGCACCTGGCCCCGCCTCGGCTTCGAGACGAGCTTCCTTCGACTGCATCGCGTTGTCGGCTACTGAGTGCATCTCACGAGCTCGTACGGCAGCGGCCCACTCAGCGTCCCTGCCATCGAGGTGCACGCTTCTCGGCGAAAGCACGCGGCCCCTCGATGGCGTCCTCCGACCGCAACATCCGTTCGTAGCTCGGCAGGTCACCGGAGCGCATCCGTCCGAACCCCTGCTGCGGGTCGAGCGAGGCGGTCGCCTCCAGAACCTCCAGGACGGCAGCGACCGCCAACGGCGCGCCGGCACAGACCTGGCGCGCCAGGGCAAGCGCGGTGTCCATCAGCTCCTCGCCTGCGACGACCCGGTTGACCAGACCCCAACGACCTGCCACCTCGGCAGTCATGCGGCGCCCGGTGAGCAGCAGTTCGCGACTGACCACATCGGGCAGCCGGCGGGGCAGCCGCAACAACCCGCCCGAGTCGGCCACCAGACCGACCCGCACCTCGGGCAGGGCGAACTCGGCATGGTCGGCGGCGACGATCAGATCGGCGGCCAAGGCGAGCTCGAGTCCGCCGCCGAGCGCCAGCCCGTTGACCGCGGCGACGACCGGTTTGGTGCGGCCGAAGAACTCGGTCAGTCCCCCGAAGCCACCCGGCCCGTGATCGGCGTCGACCGCCTCTCCGTCGGCCGCGGCCTTGAGATCCCATCCGGCGGAGAAGAACCGGTCACCGGCGCCGGTCAGGACCGCCACGCGCAGCGTTGGGTCGTCGTCCAGGTGTCGAAACGCGTCGAACAGCGCATGGCTGGTCGAAACGTCGATGGCATTCGCCTTGGGCCGATCCAGAGTGACGACGAGCACGCCGTCGACGACTTCCTTACGCACCGGGCCGCTCATCGGGATCGCCTCCAGATCACAACGTCGCACTCGCTCGCCGCCGGTCCGGCTCAGCCAACCGGATCAGGGCATCCACCGCCACCGCCCCGTCAGGGAGTACGAGCAAGGGGTTCACCTCAAGTTCGACGAGCCGGTCGGCATGGTCGCTGGCGACTGCCGTGACGTGAGCGATGGCATCGACGACGGCGGCGAGGTCGACGGTCTGGCCGCGGAAGCCGGCCAGCGCCGGCCAGACCCGGAGGCGGCGCAGCGCGGCGCGGATGTCGTCTGTGGTCGCGGGCAGCAGGATCGTGATGGAGTCCTGGATCAGTTCGACCAGCGCCCCGCCTGCGCCGAGTGTCAGCGCGAGCCCAAACTGCGGATCGCTGCGCACACCGACGATGAGCTCCAGCACCACATCATCGATCATCTGCTCGACCAGAAATCGGTCACTGAGTCCGGCCATGTCGGCGGCCGCCTGGCGTACCGCGTCCTCAGAGTTCAGCCCGAGCCGTACACCGCCGACGTCTGACTTGTGCGCGACCTCGTCAGACAGCGCCTTGAGTACGACCGGGAAGCCGAGCTCGGCCGCGAGGCGGGGTACGTCGGCAGGATCGCGCGCGGCAAGTGATCTGGGAACGGCGATGCCATTGGACGCGAGGATCTCCTTCGCGCTTCGTTCGTCCAGCTGCTCCACCTGGCCGGCATTCACCGGCAAGGCCGGCAGCAACGGAGGGACCGGCTCGGCGGCAGCCTGCGCATCCCCGATCCGCTGGGCCGCCACGACGGCCGCCAGACAGCTCGCGACGCCCTGCATCGGTGCGATGCCGGCTGACATCAGGCGATGGCCGACCGACTCCGGCATGCCTTCCGGAATGGAGGCAACGACGCAGGCGCGAGCGCCGGTCTGCTTCTGCGCCGCTTCGAAGGCCGTGATCGTGGTCTCGAACTCGGAGACGTCGCATCGGTCGGCCCGCGGGAAGTCGAGCATCAGCAGATGGCAGTCGACCGGTTCGTCGAGCAACGCGGTGAAACAGGCGGTCAGCGCATCGTGGTCGCCCCAGATGTAGGTGTGGTAGTCCAGCGGATTCCGCACCGAGACCCGGTCACCGAGGACGGCGTGCAACCGGGCCCGCGTCGGCTCGGAAAGCTCCGGCAGCTGGAGCTCGAGCGGGTGCGCAAGGTCGGCGACGTGGGCAGCCTCGCCTCCAGAGCAGCTGGCCGAGACGATGCGCGGGCCGGGCAGGCTGCCGTGGACATGCAGGAGCTTGAGGGTCTCGAGGAACGTATCGAGCTCATGGACCCGCGCGATGCCGAGTCGGTCAAACAGTGCGTCGACCAGGACGTCCGGGCCGGCCAGTGAACTCGTGTGGCTGAGGGTGGCGCGGGCGCCGAGCTCGGAGGATCCGGCCTTGAGGGCCACGATCGGAATCCGGCGACGCAGCGCCTCGATCGCTGCTCGTGAGAGGTGTGCGACGTCCGGTATCTCCTCCAGGTAGAGGCCGATCGCGGTGAGCCTGGGGTCGGTCAGCAGCTCCTCGATCAGGTCGGGGACATCGGTCACCGGGCTGTTGCCGATCGTGACCAGCTGGGCGATCGGCAAGGTCCGACGCTGCATACTCAGGTTCTGCGCGATGTTTCCACTCTGCGCGATCACCGCGACGCCGCGGTCGACGCGGGATCCGCCATGCTGCTCTGACCAGAGCGCGGCGCCGTCCAGATAGTTCAGGTGCCCCAGGCAGTTCGGACCGAGCAGTGCCATGCCGTCCGCGGCAGCAATAAGGTCTCGCTCGAGCGCCGCGCCGTAGTCGCCGCTCTCGGCGAAGCCCGAGGCATGACACACGACCCCGCCTACCCCGAGCCGGGCAAGCTCGGCGACCACCTTGACGGTCTTCTCGCGTGAGACGGCGACGAAGGCTGCGTCCGGTACGCCTGGCAGCTGCGCCACGTCGGCGAAGCACGGCCAGCCATCGATCTCTGCTCGCGTCGGATGGACGGGCCAGATCTCACCGTCGAAACCGATGGCCCGGCACTGACGCGCCGCGACCTCGGCTTCCCGTCCGCCGACGACGGCGATGGTGCGTGGCGAGAGCAGTCGCCGCAGCTGGTCGGCCACGGCCTACTCACGCACCGAGCGGCCGCAGAATAGACCGCGAGATGATGTGGCGCTGGATCTCACTGGTGCCGTCCCAGATCCGTTCGACTCGGGCGTCGCGCCAGAATCGCTCGATCGGCAGCTCATCCATCAGACCCATGCCGCCGTAGATCTGCACCGCCTGGTCGGTGATCCGGCCGAGCACCTCGGATGCGAAGAGCTTGGCCATCGCTGCGTCCTGGTCGGTCATCGTGCCCTGGTCGAGCTTCCATGCCGCCCGGAGCGTGAGCAGCTCGGCCGCCTCGAGGTCCGTGGCCATGTCGGCGAGCTGGAACGCGACTCCCTGGAACCGACCGATCGGCTGTCCGAACTGCACCCGCGCGGCCGCCCACTCAGCGGTCATGTCGAGTACGCGGCGGGCTCGCCCGACACTGCAGGCGGCGACCGTCAGTCGACTCGGGCCGAGCCACTCCGACATGAGGTCGAAACCCTGGCCTTCCTTGCCAAGTCGATTCGACGCCGGGACTCGGCAGCGATCGAAGGACAGCTCGCTGTGGTGGTAGCCGCGGTGGGACACACTCGACGAGCCGCGACGCACGGTGAGCCCTGGACTGTCCAGATCGACGAGGAAGCTGGAGATGGACTTCCTTGTCCCGCGTTCGGTCTCCTCGGTGCCGGTCACGGCGAACAGGATCACGAAATCCGACTTGTCGGCGTTGCTGATGAAGTGCTTCGCACCGTCGATGACGTAGTCGTCGCCGTCACGCTCGGCCCGGGTGGTCATGGAGCGGACGTCGGAGCCGGCTCCGGGCTCCGACATCGCCAGGCAGTCGTGCCGCTCGCCCCGGATCGCCGGCAGCAGATACTGATCGCGCTGTTCGCCGGCGCACGCCTGCAAGATGTTGCTAGGTCTCGCGACCAGCCACTGGAGCGCATAGCTCGCCCGCCCGAGCTCGCGCTCGGCAAGGGTCATCCCAACCCCGTCCAGTCCCCCGCCGCCAAGCTCCGCCGGCATGTTCGGCGCGTAGAGACCGGCCTTCAACGCCTTGGTACGGATCTCCTCGACGAGCTCGGGTGGCACCTCACCGAGTCGGTCCACCTCGTCCTCGTGCGGGTAGAGCTCCTTGGTGACGAAGGCGCGCACCGTGTCGACAATCGCCCGCTGCTCGTCGTCGAGCCCGAAGTCCATCGTGCCTCCTAGTGACGTTCGATGCCCATGGGTCTGCCGACGACGTCGGGCCTTGGGAGTGCTGCATGGGCGTGCTGGATCGCGTCGAGTCGCTCGGCGAGCAGAGGGGGAAGGTCGGCCGATCGGCCGGCCTCGATGTCGACATGGACGAGCATCTGCTCGGCGGTCGCGAGGAGTAAACCGGACTCGCCGTGCCTCATCTCGTGAAAGATGTGCACCCGCTTGTGGTCGTGGTCGAGCAGCTGCAACGACAGTGCAAGGGGCTCTTCCTCGGCCACCTCACGGCGATGGTGCAGGTGCGTTTCGACGGTATAGAGCGAGTGACCAGCCGCGCGGTAGTCCTCGTCGATGCCGATGAAACGGAAGAACGCGTCTGCGTTGTCGCCGAAGACGAGCAGGTAGCACGACTCGCTCATGTGCCCGTTGTAGTCCACCCAAGCAGCGCTGACCGAGGTGTGATGCAGCCGCAAGGGTGCCTCGATGGCGGCTGCGTCGTCCCACGTGTGGTGACCGCTGCCTTCGTACGGTGTGACGACTCGATCGCCCATCAGACGCTCCCGGATCGCTGTCGGGACGATCCCACACCGAGGCCGAGGTGGCCGGGCGGCGGCAGCCCGGAGTGCGAGCTGGCCATCTCCTGGACACGGGCCCGCTGCTCGCTCGGCATCGGCACGCTCGAGCCGAGCGCCGTGTCGACATGGACGTACAGGAACTCCCCGGTCGCAGCCAGCCGGTCATCGTCGCGGAACAGCTCGGTGTAGAGGTGGACCTTCTTGTCGCCGGCAGCGACGACCATGGTGGTCGCGTTGAGCGTGTGCTCGAGCGAGCACTCCGCCAGGTATCGGATGTGGCTTTCGACCGTGTAGAGCGACGCGCCCGTGGATGCGCGGTAGTCGGCGCTGAGTCCGAGTTCGACGAACAGCAGCTCGTTCGCCTCGCTTAGGACGATGCCGTAACTGGAGTCGTTCATGTGTCCGTTGTAGTCCAGCCACTCGGCGCGGACCGCGGAGCGGTACGCCGCGAATGGCACCGACACGTCACCCATCGCGCAGTCGGTGCTTGTCCAGCAGCAGCAACAGATCGACGAGGAACGCGTCGCGACGCTGCTCGAGCTGATACACGGTCTCGCCGTCGGCAACGTCGGCAGCGCCGGCGACCACCTGGTCGCGAAGCTCCTCAGTCAACGGCGGCGCATCCAGTCGGGTCCAGGGCTCGAGCAGGGCGGGAGCGAAATGGTCCAGCATGTGCGCCATGCCACCGGGGCCGCCAGCGAGATGGAACGTCAGGATCGGCCCCATCAGCGCCCAGCGCAGGCCAGGTCCATGGACGATGGAGTCGTCGATCTGCTGCACCGTCGCCTGGCCGGAGGCGATCATGTGCAGCGCTTCGCGCCAAAGCGCCTCCTGCAGGCGGTTACCGACGAAGCCGGAGACCTCCTGCTCCATGGTCAAGCAGGCCTTCCCAGCCGCCGTGTAGAACATCTCGGCCCAGGCAACCGTCTCGGCGTCAGTCTTGGCGCCCCCGACGATCTCGACCAGCGGGATGAGGTACGGCGGATTGAACGGGTGCCCGACGACGAAGCGACCCGGAGTCGAGCACTCGGAGGCCATCTCGCTCATGCCGAATCCGGAAGTGCTCGACGCGACCACAACACCCGGCGCGGCCAGCCGGTCGATCATGGCGAGCAGTTCGATCTTCGAGTCGAGCAGCTCTGGGGAGGACTCCTGGACGAAGTCAGCCCCCGCGAGCGCGTCTTCGAGACTGTCCGCGAAGCGCAGTCGCGAGCGGCTAGCGCCCTCTCGTACTCCAAGCCGTTCGAGCAGCGGCCAGGCCCGGTCGACCAGGTCCGACAGTCTGCGTTCAGCGTCCGGCCCGGGGTCCCACGCGACGACGTCGAAGCCCATCCGGAGGAAGTGGGCGGCCCATCCGCCGCCTATGACGCCTGCCCCCACGACGGCGACGGTGCGCACATCCTCCGGTGTGGGGCGACCCTCGGGGCTCACCATCCGACCTGGTCGAGCCCTTTGAGGCCAAGGATCGTACGTGCCTCGTCGGGAGTGGCAGTCTCAAGCGAGAGCTCGGTCAGGATCCGCTTGATCTTCGCGACCTGTTCAGCGTTCGATTCTGCAAGCTCTCCCTTGCCGATGTAGAGGCCGTCCTCGAGTCCCACACGCACGTGCGAGCCCATCACGGCCGACGCCGTGATCATGTTGAACTGGTGCCGGCCGGCGCCGAGCACGGACCACTCGAAGGAGTCGCCGAGGAGACGGTCTGCCGTTGACTTCATATGGGCGAGGTGTTCAACCCCAGCGCCAATGCCGCCCATCACGCCCATGATCGTCTGGAGGAATATCGGCGGCTCCACCAGCCCCGCATCGAGGTAGTAGGCGAGCGTGTACAGGTGGCCGACGTCGTAGGCCTCGTATTCGAACCGGGCACCCGTTTGCGGCCGGACGTCCTTCAGCATGAGCTCGATGTCGGCGAATGTGCTCACGAACGGCTCGGTTCGGGTGCTTTCCAGGTACGGCTTCTCCCAATCGAACTTCCAGCGACCGGTGTACTTCGGGATCATCGGAAAGCTGCCGTAGTTGAACGTGCCGAGGTTGAGCGTGCATAGCTCCGGCTTGGTCTCGTAGATGACGCGCAACCGTTCCGCCACAGACATGCCAGTGCCACCACCGCTGGTGATCGACACGACAGCGTCGGTCGAGTGCTTGATCCCCTTGAGGTACTCCAGGAACACCGCCGGGTCCGCCGTGGGGCGGCCGTCCTTGGCATCTCGGGCATGGAGGTGGATGATCGCGGCGCCGGCGTCCACCGCGGCGACGGATTGCTCGACCACATCTTCGACGGTGTAGGGGATGCTCGCAGACATCGTCGGCGTGAATCCAGATCCGGTGACTGCGCAGGTGATGATGACCTTGCGTGTAGATGTCATGGGGCTCTCCTGCAGGTCAGATGGTGTCGCGTCATGGCACGATCGCCATTATGTGAGCAGCCGTCGCATCATATGAAACGGTTCTCTCCGGACAGGTGTTTGTCAAGAGGGAGATCCTGGGTTCAGCGTGGCGCCAGACGGTCGGCGAAGCGCCTTGTCAGCCGCTGACGACGGCGCTGATCTCGGTCGCGGCCTCAACCGCAATGGGTCCGAGCTCGGCGAAGCGGGTGACAGGAACACGGTTCACCGGACCCCAGATGCTGAACACCGCCAGTGGCCGCGCGTCGGTCGCGCCCAGCACCGGTGCGGACACGCCGTACACTGTCGCTTCAAACTCTCCCGCGCACTCGGCATAGCCTCGTGCGCGGGTCTTCGTCAGTTCTGCCAGCAGCAGCTCTGAGTCCGTCACGGTGGCGTCAGTGAAGCCCGGCAGCGGTTGCTCGAGCATGCCGATCGCCTCTTTCTGAGGCAACCAGGCGAGAAACGCCTTCCCCGTCGAGGTCGCGTGCAACGGGACTTCGCGGGCAAGCCAGTTGACGGCCAGCACCGACCGAGGGGCAACTTCGGCCACATAGGTCACACCATGCAGTCCGGCTACCGCGAGGGCGGCGGTCTCGGCTGTTAGCTCCGACACCCGTTCAAGGATGGGACGCGTTCTCCTCACCAGGCCGTCATAGCCCGCCGCGGCCGACATCCTGATGAGCGCCAAGCCGACTTTGTAAAGGTTCGTGTTCGGATCGCGCTCCACAAACCCGTGGGCCTCCAGCGTGACGAGAAGCCTCCAGGCTGTTGCCCGGTTGATGTCACACTGTGCGGCCAACGCGGTTGCGGTTTCTCCGCGCGGAGACGCAGCCGCGACGGCGTCTAAGAGGTTCAGCGCGCGGTCGACCGACTGGACCCGCCCGGATGCGGAGCGTGCTCGGGTCACGCCGTCGACGTCCGGGGAGTTGCCCATGGGCACCATCGTGGCACGAGGTGGAAATATGCGGGCTGATCCGACTACAGGCACAGCGCGTCAGATCGCTGAAGCGGCGGCTTCAGCGATCGCGGGGAGAGCGAGATAGCACAAGTCTCGGCACTGCCGATCCCACCAGGAATCCTCGTAGGGCCACGCCGATGTCTTCACGACCACCGTATGAAGGGCGCGATCCACGTACACGAACTGGCCACGCGAGCCGTCGGCGGTGACCTTGGTGCCGCGCTCGTCGAGCGGCCACCAGTGATAGCCGAAGCCGGCATGCGTTGTGATCGTGCTGGGCAGTCGGCCAGGCATCAGGAAGGATCGCTCTGGCCGGCTGCTGTCGTCCACCCAGTCCGCATCGAGCACCTGCTCACCCCTCCAGCGTCCGTCCACCTGGAGCACCCCGATCCGCGCCCAGTCCCGAGCTGTCGCGGCCATGGCCGCGGCGGCCATCTCGACGCCGCCCGACTGGATCGGTCCGTCGAGGCCGACGATCGCAGCTCGTTCCGCGCCCAACCGGCCCCACAGGTCTGCGAGCGCTTCGGTGAACCGCTGGCCAGTTGCCCGCTCACGCACCCAGTCCAGCACCATGGAGTCAGGACTGCAGTAGGCGTAGCGGGCACCTGGTCGGTGGACGGCCGGGATACTCCCGAGCAGGTCTCGAACCCCGCCTCGGCCGTCGCGCCATCGCCCGATCAGCTGCGACGCTCGGCTGTCAGGATCGCGATAGTCCTCTGCCCAGTCGATGCCGCTCGTCATCGTCAGAAGCTGCCGGACCGTCGCCGCGTCGTACCCGCTGCCAAGGAGCTCCGGTACGTAGTCGCAGACTGCTGCGTCGATATCGGGGAGACTGCCTCGTCCGACAGCGAGTCCGGTGACCTGCGCAAGTACGGACTTCGTCGCCGAGAATCCCAGCAGCCGGTCCTCGGCCCGGGCAAGGCCTGGGTATCGCTCGTGAACGAGGGTCCCGTCGACGACCACGACGAGGGAGGTGGTCGCTGTCAGCTCACAGAATTCGTCAAGCCCCATCTCCCGTCCGGCGCCGACGATGCGCGGCTCGAACGAGATCGACGCTTCGGGCCACGGAACGCCTTTCGGTGCCGGCACCTCGACCTGGTCCCGGTCGCGCTGTGGATACCGGAACTCGTCAATAGAGTCCACGATGCCGATTCTTACGCGTCGACGGATGTCGCCGGGCGCCGATGATCCCGCCGGACTCCGAATCGGGCAGGCAGGCTGTCAACGAGACACTTGGGTCGGCCGATCGGTTGCAACAATTTCGTGTATTTGGCTCGCGTGCTTGACACCGCCGTTGTAGATGGTGAACGTTCGTCTCGTGATATGAATCACACCCGGAACGCCCGCGGCGGGCCGTTCGGTGGACGACGTCGCCGGCATCACCAGCTAGGGGTGTACGCATGACCGGATCTGGAAGCGGTATCTCGACCGGCAATGAGGATCAGCGAGGCCTCTGGTTGAGCTCCGAGCTCTCCAGGCGCCAATTTCTCATCGCCACCGGCACCACGGCCATGCTCGCTGGGTTGGCGGCCTGCGGCGGGGACACGTCGACAAGTGGCAGCGGCTCGACGGGCTCGCCCACGCCGGGTGGCGATTTCCGGCTGGGAGTCACCGGCGGCGGGGCCAAGGACATCATGGACGGGCAGAACATCGTGACCAAGCCCGACCAGGCCCGGCTGGTCAGTGCGTTCGAGACGCTCTTGACGTTCGACCGTGAATACCAGCTGACAACCGACGGCCTTGCCGAGAGTGTCGAGGCGGACAATCCGACCCAATACACCATTCGGCTGCGCAAGGGCATCGAGTTCCAGGACGGCAAGACGTTGACGGCCGACGACGTCATCTACTCACTGCAGCGGATCGGCACCGAGAAGTACGGCCTCACCGGTTACGCCGCGACCGCGACGATGGACCTGGCCAACCTGAAGAAGCTGGATGAGCGCACCATCCGGCTGCCGCTGAAGTCCCCGGACTCGACCGTCCCGAACACGCTGGCGAGCTACACGTTCGGCATAGTCCCGGTCGGCTACAAGAACTTCGCGGACAGCGGTGGCGACCCTGCCTCGCAGATCGGCACCGGGGCGTACAAGCTGAAGAGCTTCACGCCTGGGCAGGAGAGCGTCAGCGAGAAGAACGCCAACTACTGGCGCAGCGGCCAGCCCTACTTCGACACAGTCACGATCACCGACTTCGACGACGCCACTGCGCAGGTCAACGCATTGCTGGGCGGCCAGATCGACGCGATGACCGATCTACCGGCCGCGCAGGTCGACTCGGTCAAATCACGCGGCTTGAACGTCTTGAACTCCAAGACCGGCGGCTGGGTGCCGCTTTGCATGGCGATCGACATGCCGCCGTTCGACGACAACCGGGTACGCCAGGCGATGCGCTACATCGTCGACCGCGACGCGATGATCCAGCAGATCGTGTCCGGCTACGGCTTCAAGGCCAACGATCTGTACGCGCCGTTCGACGAGGGCTATGCGAGTGATCTGCCGCAGCGCGATCAGGACCTGGACCGGGCCAAGTCGCTGCTCAAGCAGGCCGGCATGGAGGGCGCCACGATCGATCTGCACACGACCAACGGCGCCTCCGGCATGGTCGAGCTGGCGACGATCTTCGCCTCGCAAGCCGAGGGTGCCGGGCTGACCATCAACGTCAAGAACGACCCGAACTACTACGGCGACGCCTACCTGAAGCTGGCGTTCTCGGTCGACTTCTGGGGCACCCGGGCCTACCTCAACCAGGTGCAGCAGGGGTCGCTGCCGAGTTCGCCCTACAACGAGACGCACTGGCCGCCCAAGTCCGGTGAGGGTTCGAACTTCGAGGACCTGTACAACCAGGCGCTCGCCGCCACCGATACGAACAAGAGGATCGAGATCGAGCACCAGATGCAGCAGTACGAGTACGACCTCGGCGGCTACATCATCCCGTTCTTCAACAACCTGATCGACGGTTATGCCGCCAACGTGGCGGGTCTCGAGCCCAGCAAGGGCACGCTCAACCTCGACAGCTTCGGACGCGGGTTCCGGACCATCGGGTTCTCGTCCTGAGTCGGGAGAGGTGGCCGACAATGCGGTGGCTCAGAGGCGGCGGCATCAGTGGGTTCGTCGTCCGTCGGGTTCTGCTCGGCATCCTCACGCTGTTCTTAGTGTCGGTCGTGGTGTTCGTCGCTACTCAGGCGCTCGGTGACCCGGCGCGGGCGATCCTGGGCCGCGACGCGACACCGGAGCGGCTGACGGCGTTACAGAACCAGCTGAACCTCGACCAGTCCCTGGTCCAGCAGTACCTGAACTGGCTGGGCGGGCTCTTGCACGGGGATCTTGGCGATTCGCTGGCGGCACAGCTGCCCGTGACCACTCTGCTGCACGACCGGCTGATCAACTCCGCGGTCCTGGTGTTCTGCGCTGCGGTCATATCGATCCCCTTGTCCATAGCGCTGGGTTCGTATGCCGCATTGCGGCGTGAGAAGCCGTTCGACACGATCAGCACCAACATCATGCTGCTGCTGGCGGCGCTCCCCGAGTTCGTCGTCGCGGTCTTGCTGGTGATCCTCTTCGCCACCACGGTGTTTACCTGGCTTCCGGCGATCAGCGCCGTCCCACCCGGAACGCATCCGTGGGACGACCCGGAGATCCTGATCCTACCGACGCTGACCCTGATTCTCGCGGTCGCGCCGTACGTCGCCCGCATCATGCGCGCGTCAATGATCGAAGTGCTCGAGAGCGACTATGTCGAGATGGCCCGGCTCAAGGGCCTGCCGGAGCGGACGGTGCTGCGCCGACACGCGCTGCCCAACGCGATCGGTCCGGTCTTCCAGGTCATCGCCATCAACCTGGCCTACCTCGCCGGCGGCATCGTGGTTGTCGAGTACGTGTTCGCATACCCTGGGATCGGGAGCGCGCTGCTGGACGCCGTCGTCAATCACGACATTCCGGTGGTGCAGGCGCTCGCCATGCTCATCGCCGGCGTGTACGTGGTGGTGAACCTGTTGGCCGACGTCGCAACCATCCTCGTCACGCCACGGCTGAGGACTCGACTATGAGCCAGACCGAACAAGCGCCGGCCCTAGCCGAGGGCGTCGACACCCCCACGCCGCCAGGACGTACGTCCTCGCTGTTGGCCCGCTCACTCCGGCTTTGGCGCACCCGGATCGGCGTGCTTTTCGTGCTCGTTCTTGTCGTGATCGCGATCATCGGACCCTGGATCGCACCACACGGCGCGTCCGAGTTCGTCGCACCGCCGTTCTCGAAGCCGGGCCAGAACGGAGCCGGCATCCTCGGCAGCGACTACATCGGCCAGGACGTCTACAGCCGTTTCCTGTACGGCGGAGGCAGCATCCTGCTCTCCGCCACCATCTCAACCGCGATCGGAATGATCCTCGGGATCGCGATCGGCCTGGTCGCCGCATACGCGCGCAACGCGCTTGACGACGTCCTCATGCGGGCGATGGACGTGATCATGGCCTTCCCTCAGATCCTGCTCGCGCTCGTCGCGGTCAGTCTGATCGGCGCCGGCTGGGGGATCATCATCGCCGCCATCGCCCTGACCACGGCTCCTCGCGTGGCCCGGGTCACGCGAGGCGCTGCCCTCCCGGTCGTCGAGCGCGATTTCGTGGCCGCCACGGAGTCGATGGGTCTGTCGCGGCCGCGGATCCTGACCGGAGAACTGTTCCCCAGCATCCTCGGCCCGATCATGGTGGAGGCGACCCTGCGGCTCACGTACTCGATCGGCGTCATCGCGGCGCTCGCCTTTCTCGGGCTCGCGCCCGATCCGAACGGCGCCAACTGGGGAGTCATGATCAAGCAGAACCAGCTTGCCCTGGCGACACAGCCATGGGGAGCGCTGGCCCCGATCCTGGCAATCGCTCTGCTCACCATGGGCACCGGACTAATCGGCGACGGCATCGCCCGCACTGCGGCGGGCATCGACCGCGAGCGGGGTGACGAGTGAGCGTTCAGCAGCAACCGACACCCGCCCCCGCACAACCCTCGGTGAGCGTGCAGGAGCTACAGATCTGCACGAACTCCGGTGTTCCGGTCGTGACCGAGGTCTCCTTCGAAATCACGCCCGGCGAAGTGCTCGGGCTGGTCGGCGAGTCCGGCTCCGGCAAGACCACCGTGGGACTGTCGTTGCTGGGCCACGCCCGCCGCGGGCTCCGAATCGCCGGCGGCGAGATCTCGCTGGACGGGGAGAACATCCTCGCTCTCGGCGACGAGGAACTGCGCCGACTTCGCGGTTCGCGGGCTTCCTACGTGCCGCAGGACCCAGCCTCCTCACTCAATCCTGCGCTGCGGATCAGCCTCCAGCTCCGGGAGGGCTTGGCCGTCCATGGCTGGGGCAACCGCAAGGAACGGGACGCGCGGATAGCGGAGATGATGCGCGAAGTCGCACTGCCTGACGACCCGGAGTTCCTGCATCGTTATCCGCACCAACTGTCCGGCGGACAGCAACAGCGCATCGGTCTGGCGATGGCGTTTGCGAACCGCCCCCGGCTGATCGTGCTCGACGAACCGACCACCGGCCTCGACGTTACGACTCAGGCGACCGTGCTGGCGACGGTGAGAGAACTCGCGGCGCTTCACGGCGTAGCTGCGCTCTACGTCAGCCACGATCTCGCCGTGGTCGCCGCTCTGGCCCGCCGGGTGGCCGTGATGTACGCCGGCCGAATCGTCGAACTCGGCCCGGCAGAGGATCTCTTCGAAAGCGCCGCACACCCATACACCCGGCGACTGGTCGGAGCGATCCCACGCCTGACCGGCGGTCGCAGCCTGGTCGGAATCCCCGGCCACGCGCCCTCGCCGGGCCGCCGGCCACCAGGCTGCGCCTTTGCGCCTCGCTGCACACTGCACATCCCGCAGTGCGATGAGAACGTCCCGGCGCTGGACACGGTAAGGTCCGGCCACCGAGCACGGTGCATCCGCGCCGAAGACGTCCTCAAGCAGGCCCGCGCCAAGGTCGGCGATCCACTCGATTTCATTCCGGCCGACGCCGACTCTGCCGCACTGACGCTCGAGAACCTGGTCGCTCACTACGGCCCGATCGAGGTACTGCACTCGATCAACCTCACCCTGGAGCGTCACGAGTGTCTGGCCATCGTCGGCGAGTCCGGCTCGGGAAAGACAACCACCGCGCGTTCGATCGCCGGGCTGCACCGAGACTGGACCGGGAGCATCCGCCTCGGCGACAAGGCGCTCGAGGCGTCGGCGCGGGCGCGCAGCACGGAGTCCCGTCGCCAGATCCAATACATCTTCCAGAACCCGTACGGCTCGCTGAACCCACGCAAGACGATCGGCGAGACTGTGGGACAGCCTCTTTCAGTCTTCGACATCGCCAAGGGTCGCCGGGCCGACGAGATGGTCCAGGAGATGCTGGAGCAGGTCTCGCTGTCCGCGAGCTACGCCAACCGTTATCCCGACCAGCTCTCGGGTGGGGAGCGTCAGCGCGTCGCAATCGCCCGCGCCCTGATTTCCTCGCCATCAATCCTGATTTGCGACGAGGTGACGTCTGCGCTCGACGTGAGCGTGCAGGCCGCAATCGTGGAGCTGCTGGGCCAACTTCAGCGCGAACTCGGGCTGTCGATGGTCTTCGTCACCCACAACCTTCCGCTCGTGCGTTCGATCGCGCAGAACGTGGCCGTGCTGTCCGAGGGCGACATCGTCGAGTACGGCGCGACGGCCGAGGTACTCGCCGACCCCCAACAGCCGTACACCAGGGAGCTGATCGCCAACACACCCTCGCTCGAGACCGCGACCTCCGAGGCAATGGCCAAAGAGGCAGGACGTGGCTAGCCGAGTTCCATAGATCGGGCCAGCGACCATCGCCTCGGACCCGACCGTCGGTCTGGGATTGGTTCGGCCAGACGACCGAGTGGTTCGGTTCCCGATCTTGTGCGGGCTTACACGCGGCTGCCGCGTGGGGGTGTTGCGCCGGCGCGGGCCAGCTGCCGGCGTGCGTCGAGGTCGGTGCCTTCGAGGTCGACCACAGCGCGAGCCAGCAAGAACTGATCGTCGAGGATCGAGGCGAGCACGCGCTGTGCCTCGGCGTCGTCGCCGGCGTACTCGGCCACGATCTCGGCCGCCTCGCGCAGGAACGCCCGCCACTGCTCGGCGTCACCCTCGAGGATCAGCGTCTCGATGCGATAGCGGAGGTCGCGCTCGACGTCGTCCGGTGAGCCGCCACCGGTGGCTGCGAGACGAGCCAGCAGCGGCGGCACCAGCGCCTCGACCTCTGGGGGCAGGAAGAGCCACGCGTCAGGATGAGTCAACGCGGCGCTCCCCTGTGGCCGTCGCCTCGAGCTCGGCGATCCGCGGCAGCAACTCGCGCAGCCGCCGCTGGAAGCGGATCACCGAGAACTCCTGCTCGTCGTTGAGGATGCCCGAGTGGTACGACGGCGCCTGGACACCGCGTTGCACGCGGGTGGTGATGTCGACGTCCTGACCCATGATGTCGACGTTGAGCTCGCGCATCAGCTCTCGCGCCCGCCGATCCCGGTCGTCCTCGTCGGGATGCACCATCGTCATGGTGGTGGCACGCGTCGCGAGCAGGCCGGTCGGCTCGAGCTGCCAGGTGTCGACGTGATGGGGGTAGATCTCCATGAATGTCGCCGGCCAGATGCAGACATGGCCCATCCAGCCCTCGAACTCCTCAGGCATGCCGGGCATCCGGCGGATCAGGCTCTGGTACTCACGCTCGCGGGGGTCGCGAGACGGGCGGGTGCGATAGGGAACGCGCGACCACTCGCTCCAGTCGTTGTTGTCGCCGATGGTCTCCTTGACGTCGACGAGTCGGACGAGCGTGGGGTGCGCGACCGGGACGTGGTAGTCCTCGAGGTAGTTGTCGGCCAGGATTTTCCAGTTCTCGTCGAAGTCCTCGGTCCACCTCGCCCCCTGGTCGGTGCGGTGCACCGTGAGGCCGGCGATGTTGAGCCACTCGAGGTACGGCCCGACCGGGCCGAGCATGTCCTCCAGCGACATCTGGTCGGGGTCGAGGCAGCAGAACACCAGCCCACCGGCGACACCGACCCGAAACTGCGGCAGGGCGACCTGGTCACGGTCGAGACAGGCGAATCCCTGGCCGGACGGCGCCGCCGCCAGCTGACCGTCGAGCTCATAGGTCCACGCGTGGTACGGACAACGCATGACCGAGCGGGTCTGGCCGGTGCCCTCGAGGATCGTCGAAGCTCGATGCCGGCAGACGTTCGACATGGCGCGCAGCTCGCCGTCGTGGCCGCGGATGACCACGACCGGCTCGCGGCCGACGTTGGCGGTGACGTAGTGGCCCGGCTCGGAGAGCTCGGAGATGTGGCCGACCAGGATCCACGCTCGCTCGAAGACCTCGGCGAGCTCCTGCTCGTACAGGACGGGATCGGTGTAGGCGATGCCGGGCAGGCTGCGGGTGGCCTCCGCCGGCTTCTGACTGGCCCTCGACTCCGGCGTATTGGTCGGCGAGGCGATGTCGGTCGCCACGTGGCTGGGATCCATCGCAGGACTCCTGACTGATTGTTCGGTCAACTCTAGTCGACGGCATCCGGGGCGGAGCCGCTCAGCGAGCGGACCGACGGCCGGATCAACGAGACGCGATGTGGAACGTCTCGGTGTTGCCGTCCACCGCGATGACCTGGCCGTTGACCATCGACGCGTCCGATGAGGCCAGGAACGCACACATATCGGCGATCTCTGAGGGCTTGACGAAGCGCCGAATCGACTGGCTCTCGACGTACTCCCGCTGCACCATGTCAGCCGGGATCCCGCGCTGGGCGGCCTCAGCTTGGATGACCCGGTCCATGCGGGGACCCTCGACGGCACCGGGAGCGACCACGTTGGCTCGGATGCCGAACGGGCCGAGCTCGATGGCAAGCGACTTCGTGAAACCGATGACCGCCCACTTGGACGCGGCGTACGGGGTGCGCATGCCGTAGCCGAAGAGCCCGGCCGTGGACGAGATGCTCACGATCGCGCCCGATTGCTGCCGCTTCATGTGAGGGACGACGAGCCGGGTCATGAGGAAATGACTGTCGATGTTGACCGCAAGGCAGTCGCGCCAGACCGGCGGTTCGATCTCCTCGACACGAGCCGTTGGGCCGGCGACGCCCGCGTTGTTGACGAGGACGTCGACGCCGTCCCACCGGTCGACAACGTCCTCGACCCAACGCTCGGTGTCACCCGCATCGGCGACATCGCCGACCACGCCATGCAGCGCTGGGTCGATCTGGGTAGCCAGCCGGACGGCGGCCCCGTCACGGTCGCAGATGCTCACCTTGGCGCCGTCGGCCCGGAACCGCTCGGCGATCGACGCGCCGATTCCGGAGGCGCCTGCGCTCACGAGTACGCGCAGCGGCTGGTCCATGGACACTCCCGGAAGAACAGTCGCGTCAACTTACCTCTCGCCAGGTCTGATGTCAGCAGGCGACGTCCCCGAGGACACGGTCAAGCAGCTGCACTGTTCGTCAGGTTGGTTTTGGTCAGTTGGTTGGGGTGAAGTGTTGGTAGTCCTTGGGATCGGGCCATTGGCCGCCCCATTCCCAGCCGATCCGGTTGAAGGCGCGGACGACGATGTCGCCGTTTTGGATGGCGCCGAGGGGGAGGTGTGGTGCTGTTGGGGTGCGGTTGATGTGGGCGTAGGGGGCGGCTGCTGGTGGGTGGATGCCTGATGTTGTGAGGTAGGGGTTTTGTGCGGGGTTGATGTCGATGGCGGCGCCGTAGGCGTGGGCGGACCAGGTGTCGGTGCCGGCGACGTGGCGGCAGTTGTAGCCGGAGGTGTTGTTGGCGGCCATGGATTGGTCGTCGTCGCCGTGGTAGTCGTCGATCAGCCGCATCCGTTCGATGGGCCACCGCGCTTGGTAGAGCCGGCCGAAGACGTCGACGATGTCGGCGGCGTAGGTCTTGTGGATGACCAGTTCGCCGGTGTGGGCTGTGTGGTCGAAGCCGAGGTAGGTCATTTGGAGGTACCGCAGGTCGGTCAGCGGGGTCGGGCAGCCGGGATGCTCGCTGCATTGCATCCGGTGGCGGAGGTGGGGGCCGATCGGCCGGATGGTGGCGGTGTAGGCCGGCAACGAGGGCTGGCCCGGGGTGCCAGACGGGCCCGTCTTGGATGCGGGTCGGTCGGCGAGTCCGGTGCAGGCCCGCAGCCTGCGCCAGTCCGCGGTGGCGGCGGCTCCGGCCGGGCCGGTGAGGGGGTGGGGCCGGCCGTCGGTTCCGATCCGGGCCGGCGTGAAGGCGTCGTCGACGACTTCGCCGTCGCGGACCGACAGCTGCAGGACACCGGTGTCGGGTTTCTGGTTGTGGTACCAGACGAAGTTGCCGAGCCCATAGTCAACGTAGGTGTCGCCCAGCCATCCCGAGCCGAGCAGGACATGGGCGTGGCTGCCGACCACGATGTCGGCTCCGGCGCGGGCCAGCGCCCGTGCGGTGACGTGCTGCTGGCTGGTCGGGCAGCCCTGGAGCTCCTCACCCCAGTGCAGGTAAACCACGACCACGTCGTCGTGCCGACTCGCCGCATGCACCGCCTCGAGCAGGGCGCGCGGCCTCGCGGCATGGGCCCCCGCGAGACCCGGTGTGTGCGGCCCGGCGGCCCACACCGAGCTGGAGTCCTCCCGGAACGAGGCGTCGGCGCCGAAGAACGCGAACGAGGTGCCACGCACCGTGACCCGGTACGGGGTGAACGCCGCGTCCCGGTCCGCGCCGATGCCGACCACGTGGACCGGGCCGTGACCGGACGCCCGCAACGTGTCCTCGACACCAACGGGTCCGTAGTCGGCGCCGTGGTTGTTCGCCACCGTGGCCACATCCACCCCCGCAGCCGCCAGCACGTCCAGCGCTGCCGGGGAGGTGCGGAACCAGTACCGGTTGCCCGGCTCCTCCAGCTCCTTCGCCTCCGGCCGACCCCGGGTGGTGATCGCCGTCTCAAGATTCACCATCGTCACGTCCGCCGCCCTCAGCGCCGTGGTGATCGGCCCGAGCGCTCCACGCGGATGCTCCAGCAACCCAGCCAGGAACAACTCGAAATGCACGTCCCCCGCAAACGCCAACCGCACCGTCGCAGACGACCCGCCCGAAGGAGTCGGGCTCGACAGCCCGGACCTAGGCGGCGACTGACCGGAAGACGGATCATCAGTCAACGACGACGTCGCCGAACCCGCACAACCAGCCAGCAACACCACCACCGCCACCAGCGGGCCGACACGCCTCCTCCCCACAGACATCGGACCATCACCGCCGACGAGTCAGCCCGGCGGCTGCATAGCTGGTCCTTGCGTTGTTGTTCATGGCCGTGCCCTTTCGCGTGCAACATGGACACGGCCGTTGTCCCGGGGATTGGTGCCGACGGGGCGCCGACCCGGTAACAGCCGGGTAGCAGGCCCCCTGACCGGTATCGATGGCGCACCGGTGACGACCGCAGTGGCGGACTTGGTTGAGTGGTTCATGACGATCCTTGGCTGGTGGACGCGCCGCCCGTGATGCGGGGAGTTCTGCATGTCCCTTGCTGTTGTCGGTGCTACTGAATCTGCGGCGAGCGGCGGCTAAGGACATCGGGATCGACCCCTCAGAAACGCGCCGGTAACCCTCAGATCCGAAGCCCCCCCGCCCGTGACTGTGATCGCGAGGCCTGATGCACCGCTGTGTGGCGTGCAGACAGCGCGCCCTCCTCGGCGCACACTTGAGGTCGTGGATGGCGTGGCGCCGGCCATACAGATCGCTGGCCGGATCGACGAACAGCAGCTTTTGGGCGCTGCGGTCGAGTTAGCGGCTGAGGGAGCGCCGTCTGCGGTCTTCGTCCACGGCGAGGCGGGCGTCGGTAAGACTCACCTGGTTCGGACGGCGGCGGCCAGGCAGCCGGGAATGGTTTCGCCGTGCTGTGGGGGCGGTGCGTGCGTTTCGGGTCGGTGGATTCGCCGTATCTTCCGTTGGTCAACGCATTGGAGGGCTGGCTCGATGCGGCCGAACCCGACGAGCGGTCCGAGATGCTGGAGATGGTCGATGGCGTGAGTGAGCTTCTGCCATCGCTGGGACGACAGGCTTCGGGCCGGCCGGTACGGCTGTTGGGAGTTCTCGACGGGTTGATCCGCGCCATCGCATCGCGTCGACCGATGGTCCTCGTGGTCGACGATGTGCAGTGGGCCGACCCGGCGTCACGCGATGCGCTCGCTTACCTGATCGCGGGGTTTCGACGCCAGCAGCTGATCCTGTTGGCCACACTGCGAGACGAGGAACTTCCCGCCGGTGATCCGACACATGGCTGGCTGGCGGACCTGAGGCGCCTCCGTTCCGTACACGAGCTGCGATTGGACAGGCTGACCCGAGACGAGACCGAACAGCAGATCGCCATGCTGGTGGGCGGCGCGCCCCATCCCCAACTGGTGGACGCCACGCTGGGCTTGACCGGAGGGAATGCCTACTTCACCGAGCTGCTCGTCAGGGGTCTCACCCCGGACGACGACCACCTACCCGACGGTCTGCCCACGGCCCTGCAGCAGGCGCTGCTCGCAGCCTGGCATGGACTCACCGCCACGACGCGCGAAGTTGTGCGCCTGCTCGCTGTGGCCGGCCGGCCATCGCAAGTCGACGACCTCACGACAGTTGCCGCCGACCACGGTATCGGCGCCGAGAGCGTGACTGCGGCTCTGGCCGAAGCTTCCGACCACGGCATGGTCGTCTCGCAAAGCACGGACAGCTGCTGGCTACGGCATCCGCTGCTAGCAGACGTCCTGTACGACACACTCGTTCCCGGAGAGGCAGTTTCGATCCACGCCTCCTGGGCGAAAATCCTCGAGGCGGAATCCGGCAGCGGCATCGACGGGCTTCGACGGCAGGCCGATTTGGCCCGCCACTACGAGGGCTCCCGTCAATTGGCTGCTTGCTTCGACGCATCGCTTCGCGCCGCTGATCTCGCGCAGGACGCCAAGGCCGGCCGCGAGGCAGCCATTCACCTGCGCCGGGCCGCGCGACTGTGGCCCGCAGCGGGTGTCCATGGCGCGGTGGACCTGATGGACGAGGCCGATCTGCTACAACGGGTCGCGCGTGCCAGCACCCTCGTCGGCGACAGCGAAACGAGCCTTGCCGCGCTGAACCGCGCGCTCGAGCTCGTCGATGCCGGCACGGAGCCGCTGAGGGTCAGCCGTCTCCTCCACGATCGGTCCGACACGATCTGGATGATTGGCGATCCCGAAGGTGAGAGGGCTGGGTTGGCGATATCCGGACTGCTCGAGAACTTGCCGAGCAAGCCATTCAGGCAGCCCGTCGGTCTGGAAGCAACGAAGCATTAAGCGGGGCCTACGGAGCACATGGTCGCGCGTTCACGCGTGAGGGGCGCACCGAGCACGACACGAAGGAGTGCCTGCGGTACGCCCGGATGGGTGACGACCCAGAGTCGATCAGCTGGGCCTTCGTGGGCAGAGGAGACCATCTGCTCGCATGCGGTCGCCTCCATGAGTACACCGAAGACACGTCGGAGGCGATTCGGTTCGCGCTCGACGCAGGGGCCGTCTCAATGGCCGCTTTCCAGGCTGGCGGCCTGGCGCGGGTACTGCTCGCGCTGGGACGCACGGCGGACGGCCGCGATGTGGTGCGAGAGGGTCTCGCTCACAGCGGTGTGCCCGAAGCCGGTGCCGCGGTCCGGCTGAGCGCCGCGCTGTTGTCGGTTCGCCTCGGGGACCTGGACGCAGCCGAGATGCACCTGGAGCGAGCCAAGGAGCTGATCCCGAACCTCGAGCGTCGTCCCGCGCTGACCGCACCGCCGATCCTGGCGGAGTACCTACTCGCCAGGCGGAAGACGGAAGCCGCCCTGGGCCTTCTCTCCCGTACGATCACCGACTACGTCACCGAGCCTCGCGTCGCCGACGAGATGATCGCGTGGGGTGCCCGCGCCGCAGCCGACCTCGCCGAGACCGCGCGCGACCGTCACGACCCGACGAGCCTGGCGACCGCCAGATCCGCACTCGACGAGCTCGTAGTCGCGCATACGACGCTTCCCCGCCCTCCGTTCGAGCAGCTGGTGCCCGACGACTTGGTGCAACCCGCATGGGAGGCGCTATTCCAGGCTGAAAGCCAGCGCTGTACGGGCCAAGTGCCCACGAGGGTCAAGTCCGGTGACGTGGTGTATGACGGGTGGTCCTTCGTCGTTGTTGTTCAGGCCGTGATGGCCTGCATGCTCAGGTGGTCGGTCGCCTCCTCGGTGATGATGGTTTCCACGGCTTGCGCGCGGGCGAGGACGTCGAGTCCGAGGTAGCGGCGGCCTTCGGCCCATTCGTCGTGTTGTTCGGCGAGGACGGCGCCGACGAGCCGGATGATGGAGTCGCGGTCGGGGAAGATGCCGACGACGTCGGTGCGGCGTCGGATCTCGCGGTTGAGCCGCTCGTTGGGGTTGTTGGACCAGATTTGGCGCCAGATCTGTTTGGGGAAGGCGGTGAACGCCAGGATGTCGGCACGGGCCTGTTCGAGGTGTTCGGCGACCTTGGGGAGCTTTTCGGCCAGCGCGTCGACGACGCGGTCGAACTGGGCGTGTACCGCGTCGGCGTCGGGCTGGTCGTAGATCGAGTGCAGCAGTGCCTTGACCCAGCCCCAGGAGCTCTTCGGGGTGATCGACATCAGGTTTGCTGCGTAGTGGGTGCGGCAGCGTTGCCAGGCGGCGCCGGGGATGGTCGCGGCGATGGCTGCGGTCAGTCCGGCGTGGGCGTCGCTGGTGACCAGCTTGACGCCACGCAGGCCGCGGGCACACAGGTCGCGGAAGAAGCCCAGCCAGCCGGCGCCGTCCTCGCTGCTGGTGACCTGCACGCCCAGCACTTCCCGGTGCCCGTCAGCGTTCACGCCGGTAGCGACGAGCGTGTGGACGGGCACCACTCGGCCGCCCTCGCGGACCTTGAGCACCAGCGCATCCGCAGCGACGAACGTGAAGGGACCGGCGTCCTCGAGCCGGCGGGTGCGGAACTCGTCCACGTGGGCATCGAGGTCCTTCGCCATCTGCGAGACCTGCGACTTCGACAGGCCGGTGATCCCCAGTGTCTGCACGAGCTTGTCCATCCGACGGGTCGACACGCCAAGCAGATAGCAGGTCGCCACCACGCTCGTGAGTGCTCGCTCGGCGCGCTTGCGTCGCTCCAAGAGCCACTCGGGAAAGTGGCTACCCTGACGCAGCTTGGGGATCGCGACATCGATCGTGCCGACCCGGGTGTCCAGATCGCGATGCCGGTAGCCGTTGCGGGAGTTGACCCGCTCTGCCGACCGGCTCCCGTAAGCGGCGCCGCAGGCCGCATCGGCCTCGGCAGAAAGCAGCGCATTGACGAACGTGGTGAGCAGCTCCCGCATCAGATCCGGGCTGGCCTGCGCCAGCTGCTCGCTCAGAAACTGGGCAGGGTCGATACTGGGCACAGCGGTCATCAGTGAGTTCCTCTTCGAGTCGGTTGTGAGAGATCACTCGAAGGATCACCGGTGACCGCGTCTACCTTGACCGCGACACGCTCACCGGCCGCCGTACACCACTCTGCCGGACGTCACTCCCACGAGCGACGCCTGGCGCAACGCTTCACAGCGGTGCGAGGCCGCCGGGATGCGATGGGAACAAGCAATCGCATCCTGGCGCTGGGCTCAGGCGCTAGTCGCCGAGGGCGCTATCCGATCCGATGTCGCGGCCCCACTCCGATCCGCCCACCGCTTCGCCGCCGAAGAGCGTGCCGCCCTATTGCTACGCGATATCGAAGCGCTCGCGGCCAGCTGCCGAATTTCCCTCAACGAACCGGCCGAGCCGGCGGCGCCCGAGACAGAGGCGGCGCCGTTCAACACCCTCACCAAACGAGAACACGAGGTGCTCTCGCACCTGGTCGCCGGCCGCACCTACACCGAGATCGCCGAAGCCTTGTTCATCAGCGAGAAGACCGTAAGCGTCCATGTCTCCAACCTGCTGCGCAAGACCGGAACCTCGTCGCGCCGCGAGGTCTCCGTGCTGGCGCTCAGAACCAGCCAAACCCCGGCCCAGGACTGATGTCCCATTCTGGCGTTTCCGCGGGTCGGCCTCAGTCCCAGTCTGCCCAGGCGATCCATCGTTGGGGAGAGACCACGATCATCACCGCCGAGGCGAAAGACTCGTCGTCCCAGCCCTCGGCGAAGTCCGCGCGGGAGTACTTCACGTCCAGCGCGCGCAGATCGGTGGCCTCCGGCGGACGCTGGACGGCAACTGGTCCCGACACGGAGACATAGCTGCGAGTGCTGCCCTCGGTAACCTCGACGCACAAGGTCCCCTGTCCACTGCGCTCGACGTTGCGCGTCTTCACATCCCGGTCTCCGGCGAGGAAACGCAGTTGGTCGTCGACGTACAGGAAATGCACCGGAACCGAATGGATCCACCCTCCCTCGCTCAGCGACGAGAACACGCCGACGAGCGGACGCGAGAGCAGCTCGACGGCCTCGGAACGCGTCAGCCGGCGCTTGTTGGGGTCTGCCTCCTGAGTCATCAAACCGATCCTCGCTCACCCCTGGGATTGTTTGATCGCGTCGGCGACTCGGTCGAGTGCTGTGCTGAAGTCGCTCGCCGACAGGTGGCCGAAACCGAGCCGAAAGACCCGATCGTCTTCGCCGAACCAGGAGCCCGGTGCGACTCGAGTGCTGTTCTCGGTGAGGTGGCGGTAGAACGAGGCGACCGCCTCGTCTGGGAATCGGTCGGCGGGCAGGCGCAGGCAGCACATGGCGCCGCCGTCTGGTCGGACGATCTCGACGGGCTGGTGCTGTGCCCACTCGATCAGTTCGGCCAATGCCCGCTCCAGCCGGATGGCACGTGGTGCGAGGATCTCGGCGCTTCGCCGGAGTGTCTGTGCGGCGAGGAATTCGTCCACTGTCGAGCAGGCGACCGTCGTGTAGAACTTCGCGCTGCGGAGCCTGTCGTACAGCTCCGGGTCCGTCGTGGTGAGCCAGCCGAGCCGCAGCCCAGGTGCCCCGTGGGCCTTCGACAACGAGGACGTGGTGACGAGCCGCGGTGACATCGCCGCGACCGATGGCGGCGTTGGGCTGTCTCCGTAGGTGGATTCGCGGTAGGTCTCGTCGACCAACAGGACCGCCTCGGGCGCCCGGTCTGCCATCAGCGCGAGTACGGCGCGAAGCTCATCGTCGGTGAATCGTACGCCGGAGGGGTTCTGTGGCGAGGCGAGCGATACCAGACGGGTCCGCGGTCTCAGCGCATCGGACACCGCGTGCAGCGGTAGCCGGTAGCCGTCATCGAAGGACAGGCGCACCAGGTCGACTTCGGCGCCAAGTCCTTCCGGCACCGCCTGGGCGGGCGGAAAGTACGGCGCGACCAGCAGGACGCGATCGCCCGGGTTGCAGACCGCTTGGGCGAGCAGGAACATCGCCTCGATCGCGCCGACCGTCACGATCACCTGCTCAGCGTTCACCCCGGAGCCTGCTGCGATCAGTTCGCGTAGTTCGGGCTCGCCGCGGGTGGTGCCATAGCCGAGCGTCAGGCTCGCGATCTCGGCCGGGTCGGCAAGGTCGCCGAGACTGAGTGGCGGGCAGGTGCTTTCCGCCAGGTCGTAGCGCACTGGCCGGTCGATCAACTCGGTGATCCCGCTGGGCGTGAAAATGACCATGCGTCCATCGTCGAGTGAGCGCACCGTCTTGGCAAAGCTCGGATGAGACTCGTCGTTTCAGCGCCGCGCCGCTGCCGTCGCTGCGGTCAGTACTGTGCTGCCGGTGGGCACGACGATCGTCTTCGAGACTCACTCGCTCACCGAGGACAACGAGCTTGGGCTCGCGACGGGTTGGCTGCCGGGGAGGCTGTCGCCGAAGGGTCAGGCGCTGGCCGAGGAGCTTGGCGATCGTCGACGCGACGACGGGTTGTCGGCGGTCTTCACCTCGGACCTGCGACGGGCTGCCGAAACGACTGCGATCGCGTTCGAGTCGACCAACCTGCCGGTACTGCAGGACTGGCGGCTGCGTGAGTGCGACTACGGCGAGTTGAACGGCGCACCAGGCAGCCAAGTCCACGAGGATCGCCGCCGCTGGCTGGATGTGCCCTATCCCGGCGGGGAGAGCTGGCGGCAGGCGGTCAGGCGAGTTGCCGGCCTCCTGGCAGACGTACCGACTCGGTGGGACGGCCAGCGGATCCTCGTGGTCGGCCACATCGCGACCAGGTTCGCTCTCGACCACCACCTCAACCGCATCCCACTTGAGGACCTGATCGACGCCGACTTTGCATGGCGTACCGGCTGGGAGTACCAGGTTCCTTAGTGCGGATGCACCGGTGGCGACCGCCAGGATCAGGCGGCGGTCGCCACTTCGGCGCTGGCGGGCTCGAGGGCGTCCTCGAGGATGGCGCCGACGGTGGACACCAGGTGCACCGTCACGTCATCGAGGACATCCTTCGGGACATCATCGAGATCCGGTTCGTTCCGCTGCGGGAGGAACACCTCGGTCAGACCGGCTCGTTGGGCGGCGAGCAGCTTCTGCTTCACCCCTCCGATGGGCAGCACCCGGCCGGTCAGGGAGATCTCGCCGGTCATGCCGACCTCGGCGCGCACCGGGCGGCCGGTGAGCAGTGAGACCAGCGCGGTCGTCATCGTGACGCCGGCCGACGGCCCGTCCTTGGGGACGGCGCCTGCCGGGAAGTGCACGTGCATCGGGCGGTCCAACAAAGCCTGGTCGATGCCGAGCTCGTCGGCGTGGGCGCGTACCCACGACAGCGATATCTGCGCCGACTCCTTCATGACGTCGCCGAGCTGACCGGTCAGGGTCAGGCCCTGCTTGTCGCCGGGGACCGAGGTCGCCTCGACGAACAGCACGTCACCACCCATGCCGGTGACCGCCAACCCGGACGCGACGCCGGGGACGGCAGTACGTTCCCGCGACTCCGGGGTGAACCTCGGTCGCCCGATCAGATCCTTGAGGTCGTCGAGGTCGATGGTCGCCGGGGTCTCACCCAGCGAGGCCTTCCGGAATGCCTTCGCGAGCAGCCTCTCGAACTGGCGAACCCCGGCCTCCCGCGTGTAGTTGGCGGCGATCTCGCGGAGCGCGTCGTCGGTGATGGTGACGTCCTCGGCGGTCAACGCAGCGCGCTGCAACTGCTGGGGCACCAGGAAGTCCCTGGCGATCGCGACCTTGTCCTCCTCGGTGTACCCGTCGATGGTGACGAGCTCCATCCGGTCCAGCAGTGCCGGCGGGATGGTCTCGAGCACGTTGGCCGTCGCGATGAACAGCACGTCGGACAGGTCGAGGTCCAGCTCCAGGTAGTGATCGCGGAACGTGTGGTTCTGCGCTGGGTCCAGCACCTCGAGGAGGGCGGCGGCGGGATCGCCTCGGTAGTCGGATCCGACCTTGTCGACCTCGTCGAGGAGCACGACCGGGTTCATCGACCCGGCCTCCTTGATCGCGCGCACGATGCGGCCCGGCAGGGCGCCGACGTAGGTACGCCGGTGCCCGCGGATCTCGGCCTCGTCCCGGACGCCACCGAGCGCCACTCGGACGAACTTCCGGCCCAGGGCGCGGGCCACGGACTCGCCCAGGGACGTCTTGCCGACGCCGGGCGGGCCGGCCAGCAGGACGACAGCGCCGGACCCGCGGCCGCCGACCACCGACAGCCCGCGTTGGGCGCGGCGGGCGCGGACGGCGAGGTACTCCACGATCCGATCCTTGACCTCGTCCAGCCCGTGGTGGTCAGCGTCCAGCACCTCGCGGGCCGCCGTGATGTCGGATACGTCCTCGGTGGTGACGGTCCACGGCAGATCGAGCACGGTGTCCAGCCAGGTCCGGATCCAGCCTGCCTCCGGGTTCTGGTCGCTGGATCGTTCCAGCTTGTCGACCTCCCGCAGCGCGGCCTCGCGGACGGCGTCGGGCAGGTCAGCAGCCTCGACCCGCGCCCGGTAGTCGTCGGACCCGTCCGGTTCGCCTTCGCCGAGCTCCTTGCGGATGGCGGCAAGCTGCTGACGCAGCAGGAACTCGCGCTGGCTCTTCTCGAGCGACTCCCTGACGTCGGAATCGATCTGCTCGTTCACCTCGGACTCGGCCAGGTACGCCTTGGTCCACTCGATGAGGAGCGGGAGCCGCTCGGCGACATCGGGCGTCTCGAGCAGCTGCTGCTTGCGCTCGATGGACAGGTACGGCGCCCAGCCCGCCGTGTCGGCAAGCAGGTCGGGATCGGTGATGGTGTTGATCGAGTCGATGATCTGCCAGGCTTCGCGCCTCTGAAGCAGCTCGACGACCAGATTCTTGTAGTCGGCGGCCAGCGCGCGCACCTCATCGGTCACCGGGGACGGCTCGACCGGCTCGGCCTCGACCCACAGCGCGGCACCAGGCCCAGTGACGCCGCTGCCGATCAGCGCCCGGGTGCCGGTCCTCAGCACAGCCGCGGGGGTGCCGCTGCGGGACTTGCCGACCTGCTCGATCTGCGCGACCACGCCGTAGGAGGCGTAGGCGCCATCGAGCCGGGGGGCAACCAGCAGCTCAGGGGTGCCACCGTTGGCCGCCGACTGAGCTGCGTCGACCGCAGCGCGGGCGGCCTCTCCCAGCTCGATCGGCACGACCATCCCCGGCAACATCACCAGGTCGTCCAGGAAGAGAACAGGCAGTCGTTTCGAGGTCATTGCAGTCCTTAAAGTTGAGTCGTAGTGACTAAACTCCGTGGGACGCCGCCTTGTTCCCGTCGGCCATCCGACAAACGCGCCTAATCCGACGCGGCGGGGACTTGAGGCTCCGTGAGGTCGACATCATCGAGACCGGGCTCGCCGTGGGCGTGCAGCTTCGACGGCTGGACTCGCATGATCCTGGCGATCCACTCAGGCAGCCACCAGTTCCACCGGCCGAAGAGGACGACCAGGGATGGAACGAGCACCGCACGAACGATTGTCGCGTCGAGGAGAATGCCGATGCCGAGACAGGTGGCGAAGACCTTGATGTCCGTGCCCGGCGCTGACGCCAAAGCGGCAAAGGCGAAGAACAGGATCAGCGCCGCAGAGGTGACCAGACGCCCGGTGCGTCCGATGCCACGTACCACCGCGGCCTCGGTGGACCCGCTGCGGTCATACTCCTCGCGCATCCGGCTCAGGATGAACACCTCGTAGTCCATCGACAGGCCGAACAGGAACGCGAATATCAGCGGAGGCAGCCAGAACGTCATCGCACCTGTGCCCTCGATGCCGAACACGGCCTGGGAGCCGTTGCCCTCCTGCCAGAACCAAGTGGCCAGCCCCATCACGGCTCCGAGGCTGATCAGGTTGAGGACCACCGCCTTGATCGGCAGCAGGATCGAGCGGAACGTCCGCATCAGGAGCAGGAAGGTGATGAACGCGATCAGGGCGATGACATAGGGGAAGTTGTCGTACACCGCGTGCCGGTAGTCGACGATCGTCGCGCCCAGCCCCGCCGTACCGATGTAGCCCGGCAATGACTCCGTGGCTGCCGTAACTCGGTCGACGACCTCCACGGAGTTCGAGCTCACGGTCTCGTGGTCCGGGATGACGTCGATGGCCGTCCGCCCGTCGGTGCCAGGCGCGGAGGGCACGGCCAGGTGGACCCCGTCGACCTTTGCTGCAGCCGCCGCGATGGCCGAGGCGTCGTGCTGGTTGTCGGCCAGCAGCACGATCGGAGAGACGACGCCGGTGCCGACATGCCCGTCGATCAGGGTCTGCAACGTCTGGTACGCGGGGCTCGCCGTGCCCTGGGAGGCAGTGTTGGACTGTCCGAACTGGATCTGCCGCAGGGGTGAGATGAGGATCGCGAGCACGATGATCGCTGCCCCGGCGTACAGCCAGGGCCGTTTGACGATCATGCGGGCCCAGGCAGTCCACCCGCGCGAAGCGGTGCCTTCCTTGCGGATGTGCGGGATGTCCACGCGTGGGCCGACGGAGGCGAGCATCGCCGGGAGCAGCGTCAGCACGACGGCGACACTGCACAGCGGGATGAGCATGCCGCCGTAGCCCATGCTCTGGAGCAGCGGTACCGGGATCACGACGAGGGCGATGAGGCTGATGGCGACAGTCACACCGGACGCGAACACCGCGTGGCCGGCGGTCCGCACCGAGATGCGTACTGCGTCCTGGTTGTCGTGCCCGTGCGCGATCTCCTCCCGCCATCGAGAGACCACGAGCAGCGAGTAGTCGATCGCCACACCCAGTCCGACCAAGGCGATGAGGAACTGCACGACGAAGCTCACCTCCGTGAAGGTGGTGAGGAGCAGCACGATGAGGAACGTCGTGAGGATCGAGACCGCGGCGATGAGGAGTGGGACCAGCGCAAGGAGGGACGCGAACACGAAGGCGAGCACCGCAAGCGCACCGAGCGCCCCGAGCAGCGTCTCCTCGAGCACGCTCGGCCCGCCGTTGTCACCGCCGCCGGACGCCAGCTGTGAGTAGCCGGTCAGCCCCCCGGTGAGGCCGTGCTGCTTGAGCTGGGCATTGAACGTGTCCTCGATCTTCGTCTGGTTAGGGTCGACGAACCCGTTGGGCTGCGGCTCGTAGATGATGCCGAACGTGGTCCGGCCGTCGCTGGTGATGAACCCCGGGTCCTTGGTCTGGAAGTAGTCGACCACGCGGAGGGTGGGGATCTTTTCCAGGGCGCTGTACACCGCCTGGACGTCTGCGGCCGAGCCCGTGATCGTCTGGCCCTGCGGAACCGTCACCACCGGGATGTACGCCGCCTGCGCGTTGGCCCCCTGGTAGGAAGCGATGATCTTCTGCTCGGTCTCGTAGCCGTGCTGTCCGGGGAGGGCGAAGTCGTAACTCAACCGGTTGGGAACCGCACCGGCTGCCGCTATCCCGGCCACGAACATGACCAGCCAGAAGCCGAAGACCCACCGACGGTGGGCGAGCGCGAAGGAAGAGATCCAGTCCATCGGGACTCCCGAGATGAAGATCCGTATAGCCTCGCGGACCAGTGAACGACGCGCGACGCGCTCACTCAAGCTGCCGGGTCTGGCTGCTTGAGGAAGCCCGAACTCTCAACCTTCGCGCTAGCTCCAGATCAGGGTCAGAACTCGAAGCACTCCATCAGGTTGCCGATGGTGTTCAGTCCGTCTCTCGGTGGCGCGGGCGGACCGAGCGCCTGGCCGTTCGCGGCCTGGTTGTTCGGACCGCCTGGCGTGGACGTATCGAACCGGTGATTGATCGACGCGAGTGTCGGCAGCCCGAACACGGTCTCGATGAACTTGAGCACCGAAGTGTGCTCGTAGAGCGTCGGTTCGAGATGCGACTTCTTCGCGAACGGGGAGATCACCCAGGTCGGGATCCGGATCCCGAGCCCGTACGCATCGAGCTGCGGGGGCGGCACGTGCTCGAAGTAACCACCAGACTCGTCGTAGGTCAGGATGTATGCCGAGCTGTCCCACGACGAGGACTCGCGCAGCGCATTGATGAGGTCCTCCTGGATCCCCATCCCGACCGAGATGTCTGCCGGCGGATGCTCATCCCAGCCCCTCGCGAAGCTCGGGATGATGAACGACACCTGTGGGAGCCGGTCGCGTCTGAGGTCGTTGAAGTAGCCGCCCTTGCTGCCGCGGGTGCGGTTGTCGTGGGCATAGCGCTCCCAGAAGACGAACACGTTGTCCGTGTTGCCGAACGGGACGCTGTCCCAGCTGATGTTGTAGACCTTCCAGGTCACTCCGGCGGCGTCGAGCAGGTCGAGGATGATCGGATAGTCGAAGACGCCGTAGCCCCATACGCCGTTCGTGGTGATGCCTCCAGAGGTGCCGGCGGCGAGATAGAAGCGGTTGGGCCAGGTCGGCCCCATCTGTCCGGAGAAGAAGCTCGTGCACAGCGTGGAGTCGTTGAACAGGCTGTAGTAGAAGGGCAGTTGCTGACCGGTGTAGTAGCCCATCCCATCAGCACCGGCAGTCGTGTAGAAGCCGTCCATCGCGCCGGCGTGGTACTCGTCGTGCATCGCAGTCCACCCGTGGGGGATGTCGGGGGTCTCGAGGTCTGTGAACTCGAACGGCGTGACGCTGCCGCCGTTGCCGTCGGGCTGTGAATAGCCAGGGGGGACGCCGTACGGGCCGACGAACGGAGCGAAGCCGAAGTAGTGGTCGAACGACCGGTTCTCCTGGCAACTGACGATGATGTGCTCGATGGGGCTGGATCCCGACGACGATGTGGATGGTTGGGCCGACGCTCCGGCGGCCGGCAACAGCGACCCGCCTAATGCGCCCAGGCCTAACAGCCCGGTGTTTCTCAGGAGGTCCCGTCGACTAAGCCCTGGATTGGCGGAGGCTGGCGATTCCTGATGCTGTTCTGAACCGATGTCGATGGAGTCGTTCATGACATCTCCAAATCTCCCGAGAGTGGCTGGGTTCTGGCAGGACGCCGGACCACTGGCGGCTTCAGCACGGCATAAGCAAGCGTCCCTAGTTGGCCCAGATGTTGTTGATCGGTGTCGCCGCTGCGGCATTGGCCAGGTGGGTCGTGATCCCGTACCCGTCCTCGATGGTGCGCAGGAGGCTGTAATGGTCGAACGTGTCGCCGTAGGCGCCCGGCTGCACGAGCGGTCCCAGAGCGACAAACGCGATGTTGCCGCCTCCGGAGAACTGGTGTCCGTTGCCGTCGCCACGATTCGAGGTGCCCTCGTCGAAGGTGATCAGGAGCAGGCCGTCGGCGCCGAACGCCGGGGAGTTCATGATCTTGGGGACCTCTCGAGCCAGGAAGTTGTCGAACTGGGTGATGGAGTTCCATCGTCGGGCCGACAAACAGCAGCACTGAAGATGCCAGAAATGCTCGTACCAGTCGCCTGCGAATCGGATCCACCCTCTTCGGCGGTTCGTCCCCGAGCGGCTTGGCTCTCGGCGTCCGGCAAGCCGGTCTCTTTCGATCGTGCGCGCGGTCGGAGGGCATGTCAATGGACCTGCGCATCACCCCGTGGCGGCGCACGGAGTGCGGGGGCGCACGGAGTACTGCGCCGCACTAAACGGCGAGGTCACACATCGTTCTCGGCGCGGAGCATGAGCGTGTCACCGTTGCCGACGTATCTCGGACTCGGAGTTCACATCCCGAGACTCGGAGATTCGACGGTACGGCGTGCCGGGCAAGGTGTGCCGCGATACTGCGCGACGAGTGTCGGGTTAGGCTGAGTCGGAACACACACTCGATGTTCGGTGGTACCGCCGCCCCCCGCGCGGCGCGAGTTCCGAACGCTGAGGGACTGACCGGCATGCATCCCCTGATCTCGATGCTCGTCATCATGGCGACCTTGGCCGTGGTGTTGGGCATCTTCCTTCTGACCTACCGATACCACGACCCACGTCGCCGCTGACATCACGCAACGTCAGCGACGCCACGGCGAGCGGACCGGGCTCAGGCTGTCATGAGACAGCCCCCGGTGGTCTGCCTGATTCACCGGGGGCTGCGTCGTCCCTCGTTTGCTCCCTCGTACCCGTCACATCGAACGAAAGCGGCATGGCGTTACTCAGCAACGACAACACGGCGGGTCTGCGGTTGCGGGCCCAGCGGCCGGCGCGACCGAGCAGGTTCGCGAGCGTGTTGAGCGGAATGATGACCGAGCGAACGAGCCAGGTGGCGATGAAGCATCCACCGATCAGGGCCATCGCCAGGATTGCGAGGACGACCCAGCCCCAGCTGGATGCGTCGTTCACGGCGCTCTCGTCCTAGTCGACCGTCTGGTCTGCGCTCCGCTGGGCTTCTGCGAGGGCGGCCTCATATGACGTGCGCAGATCGCGGTTTACGCCGACCGCTGCCACGGCACGACGGTCGACCGGTACCTGGTTGATCCACCGGATCCGCTCGACTGGTACCCGGTGCTGGGGGGCAACCGTCAGCTAAGTGCCTCCCGGCTCTTGGCCCGGTAGCGACGTCGGCGTAACGTCAGGCCGTCATTTGTCGCGGGTAAGGGAACAGAATATGTCAAAACGTCATCTCCGTCCGGCTGCGGTGGCCCTGATGCTTTGTGCTACCGCCGTCATGCTCGCTCCATCGGCCGGCGCGGCCCCCAGCGGCCAACCGGGTCCCCCGCTGGCGCCGAGGACGCACTTCGTGATGGAGCCGGACGGCTCCAGCGGGCTGACCGCCGGGGGTGAGTTCGTCCCGAACATCGACTCGGTCAAGGCAACCATCCGTGCCTACTACGGTGCCAACAGCGCCGGTATCGCGAACAAGGTCAGCTCGCCCTATATCTCGGAGCTGGCCGGGATCGAGGCGAGGACGCTCGCGGCGTTGCCCGAGGTGGACCCGGCGGCGCACAAGGCGCTCGTCTTCGATGCCGACGACACGACGTTGTGGACCTATGACATGGAAGACAACGACATGCACTTCAACTTCGACCCGGTCAAGCAGGCCAACGACTGGGTGTTCCCGATGAGGTTCCCGGCCACCCCCGGAATGCCTGACTTCGTGGCCGCCGCCGAGGCCAAGGGCTACTCGATCTTCGGCATCACCGGCCGCCGGTTCGTCCAGGAGGCGGCCACCATCGGCAACCTCGAGAAGGTCGGCTACACCGCCTTCAACGCCGACAACTTCTACACCAAGTGGGACGGTCCCGACTCCAACAAGCCGTCCTACGTCAGCTGCGTGGCCGCCTGCACCACCGTCGAGTACAAGGCCTACACCCGCAAGCACATCGAGGACGACCTCGGCTACGACATCGTGCTCAACATCGGCGATCAGTGGTCCGACCTGCAGGGCGGGTACGCCGACGCGACGCTCAAGCTGCCCAACCCGACGTACTACTTGCCGAGCCCGAACCTGCCGGGCGTGAGCGAGCCGGAGCTGACGCCGCGCACCGAGTTCACGATGAGGCCAGACGGCTCCAGCGGGCTGACCGCGGGTGGCGAGGGCATTCCGAACATGGACTCGGCCAAGTCGACGGTCCGCGCCTACTACAACGCCACCAGCGCCGGCATCTCGAACAAGGTCAGCTCGCCGTATATCTCCGAAGTCGCCGGGATCGAAGCCGACAACACCAACCGCCTGGTCAACCAGTGCCAGCGAGAGATCCGTGCTGGTGAGCAGCCGGCGGTGGTTTTCGACGCCGACGACACCACGCTGTGGAACTACGACATGGAAGACAACGCGATGCACTTCAACTTCGATCCTGCGCTGCAGGACGTGTGGGTGCAGGGTCGGTTGTTCCCGGCGGTTCCCGGCATGGTCGACCTGGTGAACAAGGTCGGCGACGCCGGCTGCACGATCGTCGGCCTCACCGGGCGGCGTGAGCCGCAGCGGGCAGCCACGATCCAGAACCTGGCCGACGTCGGCTACCAGTACTTCACGCCCGAGAACTACTACACCAAGTGGGCGAGTGGGGCGACGCCGCCGCCGGCGATCTACGACGGTACGCCGTGCTACCCGACCGGCAACTGCAGCACCATCCAGTACAAGTCCGCGGTGCGGGCCTACGTCGAAAGCCAGGGCTACGACATCATCGCCAACTTCGGGGACCAGTTCTCCGACCTGATCGGCGGGCACGCCGACCGGACGGTGAAGGTGCCGAACCCGACCTACTACCTGCCGTAATCACCTACAGCAGCACTCCGGCTCCCTGAGCACCTCGTGCCCAGGGGGCCGGAGTACGTGGCGGGCCTACTCCACGGTGCCGAACGCCTTGATCTCGGCCTCCTCCTCGGCGGTCAGCTCGCGCGGCACCTCGCCGCTCTCGACCTTCGCGCTCTGCACCTGATGCCGGATGTCCTCGACGATCTCCGGGTTCGCCAGGGTCGTGACGTCGCCGATGTCGGCGAAGTTGGACACCGACGCGATGACTCGCCGCATGATCTTCCCGGAGCGCGTCTTGGGCATGTCGGGCACGATCCAGACGTGCTTGGGTCGGGCGATCTTGCCGATCTCGCGCTCGATCGCCTGGCGTACCTTGTCCTCGATCTCGGCATCCTGGTCATAGCCGGGCTTCAGCGCGACGTACATCTCGACGATCCGGCCGCGCAGCTCGTCGACGACTGGGACGGCGGCCGCCTCGGCGATCTCGTCGACCGTGATGGCAGCGGACTCGAGCTCCTTCGTACCCAGCCGATGGCCGGCGACGTTGATGACATCGTCGACCCGCCCGAGGATACGGAAGTAGCCGTCCTTGGCCTGCACGGCACCGTCGCCGGCGAAGTACGGCCAATCGTGCCAGTCGGTGCTGTCCGGATCGGCGTTGTACTTCGCGTAGTAGGTGCTCACGAAGCGCTCGGGCTGGCCCCAGATGGTCTGCATGATGCCCGGCCACGGGTTGCGGATGCAGATGTTCCCGGCCGTGCCGCTGCCGGCCTCGACCTCGTTGCCGAGCTCGTCGAGAATCACCGGGTAGATGCCGAGCACGGCCGGACCGCAGCTGCCCGGCTTCATCGGCTGCACGCCGGGCAGCGTGCTGCCGAGGAACCCGCCCGTCTCGGTCTGCCACCAGGTGTCGACGACCGCCGCCTCGCCCTTGCCCACGGCCTCGAAATACCACCGCCACACATCGGGCTCGATCGGCTCGCCAACCGTTGTCATGTGCTTGAAGTGGTAGTCGTACTTCGCCGGCTCGTCCGGACCGACCTTCCGCAGCATGCGGATCGTCGTCGGCGCGGTGTGGAAGATGTTGACGCCGAGCCGCTCGGCGATCCGCCAGCACCGCCCCGCATCCGGCCAGTTCGGCGCTCCCTCGTAGAGCACGCTCGTCGTACCGAGCGCCAGCGGTCCGTAGACGATGTACGAGTGACCGGTGATCCATCCGATGTCGGCGGCGCACCAGTACGTGTCGTTCGGGTGGATGTCCTGGTAGTACTTCGACGTCCCCGCGACGTATGACAGGTAGCCGCCGATGCTGTGCTGGGCGCCCTTGGGCTTGCCCGTCGTGCCGCTGGTGTACATGAGGAAGAGCGGCGCGTCGGCGGGCATCGACACCGGCTCCACGATCTCGCCCATGTAGTCGGCCAGCACCTCGTCGACGAAGAAGTCGCGACCCTCGACCATCGGGGTCTCGGAGAGGTACTCACCCGGCTTGCGCCGCCAGACCAGCACCTTGTCGACCTCGTGGCCCTCCTTGTGCGCCCGCTCGACAGCCTCGTCGGCCTTCGCCTTGTGGTCGGACAGGACTCCACCCCGGTAGTAGCCGTCCATAGTCACGAGAATGTGGCTTTGCGAGTCGGCGATCCGGTCGCCGCAGGCCGCACCACTGAACCCGCCGAACACCTGGGAGTGGATCACTCCGAGCCGCGCGCACGCGAGCATCGCGATCGGAAGCTCGGGCACCATCGGCATGTGGAAGGTGACCCGATCACCCGCCTCGACCCCACCCCAGTCGCGCAGCAGCGCGGCGAACTCGTTCACCCGCTTGTAGAGCTCTTGGTACGTGAGGACCTGCGTTGCCTCGTCCTCCGGCTCGGGCACCCAGATGAACGCCGCCTTGTTGCGGTCGGCTTCCAGGTGCCGGTCGACGCAGTTGTACGAGGCATTCAGCCGCCCACCGACGAACCATTTCCAAAACGGCGGCTTGCTGGTGTCGAGTACGGTGTCCCACTTCTTGTCCCACGTGAGCAGGTCGGCGTACTCGGTGAAGCAATCGGGGAAGTTCTCCTCGGAGAACTTGGCGAATATCGATGGATCGGTCGCATTCGCCTGGGCAACGAACGACTCGGGCGGAGGGTAGTACTCCTCCTCGCGCCAATGGACCGCGATCTGGGTTTCAGAGACCTGGTCCTCAGAATCTGTCGACATGGATTTCAACCTCCCATGGGGTGGCACGACGGCCTGGGATCAGTCTGACCGCTGCGGGGACCACGCCAGCTCAGGTGGTCCCCCACAGCACGGCTCGACGGCTCAGCGCGGACCGGTCGGGAGGACCGAACGCTTGAACGTGAAGTTCGTGACGCCGGCCCAGGAGGCGTACCACGCGGCCAACGCGGTTAGCAGTCCCACCCAGCCACCGAGCTTGATCCAGCCGCTGGAGTCGCCGTCGAACCAGCCGATTGCCAGGATGAAGTACGTGATCGTCAGCAGGACGAACACGGTCAGCACGGCAAGGCTCACCCGGCTTGCAGCCACCGTCATGTAGAGGGTGAACAAGGCCCAGGCGAGTAGGTAGAGGCCGATACCGTTCTGGGTGTCGTTCAGGTTTGCGACGCCGCTCAGATCGGTGTGGCCGGTGAGGTACCAGAACGAGACCCAGAACATGCCGAAGGAGCAGAACGCGGTCGCTCCGAACGTGTTGCCCTTGGCAAACTCCCAGATGCCCGCCGCGAACTGGGCGAGGCCGCCGTAGGCGAGGGCCAGGCCGAAGACCACGGGCTCCGCGCTTCGATCGACCATGTCGGTGTTGATGACGCTCAAGACGAAGGTGGTCAATGCAAAGGCAGCCAGGCCCAAGGGGGCCGGATCGGCGATCTGGGACGCGGCCGCCCGGATGGTTTCGGTACGGGTGGTGGGAGGAGCTGAGTCGGAAATAGCAGCCATGATGATCTCCTATCCCTGCGGGCCCGACATGGGTCGGGATCGGCTTCACGGTAGGCACGGCCCGGAGGACTTCGGAGGCCCGGCGTGACAAGATGCGCCGACCGCCCGCGACGAACGGGCTGGACGGGCGGTTGCGCGCGACGAACGGTCAAGACGGCGAGACCCGGCGCTCCGGATGCCAGCTGCCGCGATCGACGTCGAGCGACTCCGGAGTGTGCAGCCGCACCATCGTCCGCGCGACGTTCGGCGGCACCCGATGTGGTGTCAGCAGTGAGCCGACAATCATCGTCGCGAACGCCAACGGCACCGACCAGGCGGCAGGCTCGGTGAGCAGGGCACCAAGCCATCCTCCTCGGTCGGGGTTGATCATCGTCAACGCGACCGCCGTTCCCGAGGCCAGGCCGCCGATCACCAGACCCGTGGCCGCGCCGACACCGGTCAGCCGCGGCCACCAGATGCCGAGGATGAGCAGCGGGCAGAAGGTTGACGCCGCGATCGCGAAGGCCCACCCCACCGTGCTCGCCACACTGATGTCTCGGCTCGCCAATGCCAGCAACAAGGCCACGGCGACGCCGAGCGCCGTCGCGATCCGGAACGCCCGCACACCACGGCTCCGACCGCCGAGGATGTCCTGGCTGACGACACCGGCGACCGCCACGGTGAGTCCCGACGATGTGGAGAGGAACGCCGCGAAGGCTCCGGCGGCGAGCAGGGCGCCGAACAGATCGGCGGCGTCGGTGCCGAGCAGCCGGCTCGGCAACACCAGCACCACGGTGTCGAAGCGCCCCGCACGGGCGAGGTCGCCGGCGTACATCCGGCCGAGCACGCCGTACAGCGCGGGCATCAGGTAGAAGAAGCCGAGCAGGCCCAGCACCAGCAGTGTCGTACGCCGCGCCGCCGTGCCGTCCGGGTTGGTGTAGAAGCGCAGTACGACATGGGGCAGGCCCATCGTGCCGAGGAAGGTCGCGACGATGATCGAGTAGGTCAGATAGAGCGCGTGCGGATGGGATTGCAGCGGCAACAACCAGTTCGTGTCGTGCAGGGCAGCTCGCCCCGCATCGGGCTCATTGCCTCGCCACGCCGTCAGCAAGAACACCAGCGGCACGAACAATGCGGTCAGCTTCAGCCAGTACTGGAAGGCCTGGACGAACGTGATGCTGCGCATGCCGCCGGAGAGCACGTTGAGCAGCACCACCACCCCCACCAAGACGATCCCGACCCACTCGGGAGCGCCGGCGATCACCTTGAGGGTCAGCCCGGCGCCCTGGAGCTGCGGTATGAGGTAGAGCCAACTGATCAGGATGACGAAGGAGCTCGCGAGCCGCCGTACCGGAAGCGACTCAAGCCGCACCTCCGCGAAGTCCGGCAGGGTGTAGGCGCCAGATCGGCGAAGCGGTGCCGCCACCAGAGTGAGGAGCACCAGGTAGCCGGCCGTCCAGCCAACCGGGTACCACAGCATGTCGACCCCGTAGGCGAGTACGAGACCGGCGACGCCGAGGAACGACGCGGCCGACAGGTACTCACCGCCGATCGCTGAGGCGTTTGACAGGCGGCCAGCGCTCCGGGACGCGACGTAGAAGTCACTCGTCGTACGGCTGAAACGCAGGCCGAGCGTCCCAAGCAGCACGGTTGCCACCGTCACCAGCGCCACGGCGACGACTCCATAGGACGTGTTCACGGCGCTGGGTCACTTCCGGGGCGGCAGGCCGATCGAGTCCGGCGGCACCTCCGCCAACTCGGCGAACCGCGCCTCGTTGCGCTCGGCGTGGCGGACGTAGACCCAGCCGATGGAGACGAAGGCCGGGTAGACCACGAAACCGAGCACGAGCCATGGCACCGGAATGCCCATGACCTCGACCTCGGTTAGCGACGGCGCGAAGTGGAATGCGAGGGGCAATCCGGCGACGAACAGGCCGAGGATCGTGAGCACCACGACCGCGAGTCGAAGCTGGCTGCGCACCAGCGACCGCATGTAGACCTCGCCGAGCTGAGTCTGCTCGTTGATCTCATGGGCGACAACGACTGAGTGCGATCGGCGGACGTCGGTACGCGGGCTGGTGACCCGGACCCGTCGCGGCGGCGACTGCGTCATGATCGGCTCACCCTCCCGTGCCACGCATGAGCAGGTCGCGGAGCTCACGCGTGTGCCGACGGCTGACCTGCAGGACGTCGCCGCCGACCACCACGCTGCAGTGGCCGGCCTCCATGCGCAGCTCGGTCACGTGCTGGATCGCGACCAGCAGCCGGCGATGCACCCGTACGAAGCCGGCCGCCCGCCAACGCTCGCTCAACGTGGCCAGCGGCACCCGGATGAGATGGCTGCCCTCGTCGGTGTGGAGCCGCGCATAGTCGCCCTGCGCCTCGACGTACGTGACATCGGACCGTGCGATGAACCGGGTCACTCCGCCGAGCTGGACCGGGATTACCTTGCTGTCGTCGGCCAAATCACCGGCGTCGGAGTCGTGCTGGATGACCCGGCCGATGGCCTCACGCATCCGGTCCTCTCGCACCGGTTTGAGCAAGAAGTCAATCGCACCGAGCTCGAAGGCCTCGACGGCATGGTTCTCGTGCGCCGTCACGAACACCACCTGCGGCGGCCGCTTGAACCGGGCCAGGACGCGAGCCAGATCGAGTCCGTCGAGGCCGGGCATCGCGATGTCGAGCAGCAACGCGTCGACCCGCTCGTCCTCAAGAATGCGCAGCGCATCCATCGCCGTCGGCGCGGTGAGGATCTCGCCCACCCGCTCGTCCTGACCCAGCAAGTAGGCGATGTCGTCCACAGCGGGAGGCTCGTCGTCGACGACGAGCACACGCAACTGCTCTCCGTCACGCGGGCCGATCATCAATTCGCACAATACGGCGACCGAGGTTGCGGAACCAGGCTGGCTTGATGGGTCTCAGGCGTCGACGCCTCCCGCGTACTTCGGGGCACGTACTGTCACCTTCGTGCCGGCCCCAGGTGCGGTCTCGACGACCAGGCCGTAGTCGTCACCAAAGACACTGCGCAGCCGCTCGTCCACATTGCCGAGACCGATCGCTTCGCCCTCCCCCGCCAGCGATCGCCGCACCAACTCAGGCTCGCCGCCGACCCCGTCGTCCTCGACGGTGATGATGCAGTGGCTGCCGTCATCCTCGGCATGGATGGTCAGATGCCCCTCGTCGGCCTTGCCGCCGAACCCATGCCGGACCGCGTTCTCCACGATCGGCTGCAGGCACAGAAACGGTATCGCGACCGGGAGCACCTCGGGCGCAATCCGGAGCGTGACATGGAGCCGGTCGCCGAACCGGGCCTGTTCCAGCGCGAGGTACCGTTCGATCGACCGGAGCTCGTCGGCCAGCGTCGTGAAGTCGCGCTGGCTGCGAAACAGATAGCGGGTGAACTCGGCGAACTCCAACACCAGATCGCGAGCACGTTCTGGGTCGCTGCGCACGAATGACGCGATCGCGGTCAGCGAGTTGTAGATGAAGTGGGGCGAGATCTGCGCCCGGAGCGCACGGACTTCGGCTTCCATGAGACGGGTTCGCGACCGGTCCAGCTCGGCGAGCTCCAGCTGGCCGGAGACCCACCGCGCGACCTCGTTGGTGGCGCGGACCAGGCCGGCCGACGCGACCGTCGTGTATGCCTGCAGTGTGCCGACCACGCGACCGTCGACCGTGAGCGGCGACAGGATCGCGTGCCGCAGCGGGCAGTCGACGTCGTTGCAGCGTACGTCCGCACCGCTGCGGACCGTCGGACTGCCGTCGGCGACAACGGCCGCGACCAGCAGATCGACGTTGGCGCTGTGGTGGTGACCGCGGCCATCCCACGCGAGCAGTCGCTCGCGGTCGGTGAGCGCGACCGCCGGCGTTCCGAGGAGCGTCCGCAGATACCCGATCGCGCGTACGGCGCTGGACTCGGTCAGGCCGAGCCGAAGCGGTGGCGAGGCGAGAGCGACGGTGTGCAACGCACGAAACGTCGTCCGGTCGGCGGCTGTGCCCAGATCGCGTCGGTGGCGCAAGAGCCACCAGCCGAGGACGATCGGTGCGGCGATCGCGCCGATGACGACCAGTGCGAGCGTGAGCTGGTCCACATATGTCGACGCTACCCTCCTCGCGACATCACCAGCGGGACTTCGACGCACCAACTCGGGAGCGTACGGTTGAGACACCAGATGGCGACTGTGCCGCGGATCGAGCACGAAAGCCTAGGCCCGCCGTATGCATGACCACGATGCGCTCGACTTCGCCGAACTCTCGGCGACGCTTCAGTCGGCTCCGACACCGACCGAGACCGCTGAGGACATCGTCGGCTACGTCCGGGCGCAGCTCGACGCCGACCACGCCGGCATCAGCGTCATCCGCGCTTCCAACCGCCTGGAGACGATCGCGCCCACCGACCGACTCGTCGAGCAGCTCGACCGGCTGCAACATGAGCTCGAGGAGGGTCCGTGCTACGACCTCAGGTGGCCACCGGGTCAGACCCTCACGAGGTCCGATCTCGCCGACGATGACCGATGGCCGACCTGGGCACGCAAAGTCGCCGCGTTGGGCATCACCAGCCTCCTGTCGACCGAGATGGCCACGGTCGACGGCCGCCGGATCGGCTGCATCAATGCCTATTGGAATCAGCGCCGTAGCTTCACCCAGGACGATGTCGTGTTCATCGCCACCTTCGCTCGCCACGCCGCCCGCGCTCTGGCAATCGCGTGGAACGAAGCCGAGCTGAACACGGCGCTGGACGCCCGCAAGCTGATCGGCCAGGCGCAGGGCATCCTCATGGAACGACTCGGCCTTGCGCCCGACCGCGCCTTTGAAGTCCTGCGCCGCTACGCCCAAGACCACAACGTCAAACTCCGCGACGTCGCCGCACACCTCATCGCCAGCCTTGAACTCCGCGCCATCGCAACCCGGACGCGGTGACCAATAGCGGTGTCAGTCACCGACCCATCCCGCGGCTAGGTTGGGGTCGTGGTGCGACGGATCGTGGTCCTGGGTGCCGACGCCGCCGGCATGAGCGCGGCGAGTCAGGCGTTGCGGGTTGCCGCCAGACGCGGCGAAAGCATCGAAGTCGTTGCTTTGGAGCGCAGCCACCACACGTCATACTCCGCATGCGGCATCCCCTACTGGGTCGCCGGTGACGTTGCGAACCAGCAGACACTGGTCGCGCGTACCGCTGAACAGCACCGCCGCAACGGGATCGACTTGCGGATCCGGCACGAGGCGATCGCCCTCGACGTTGACCGCCGGACCGTGGAGGTGTGCGAGGTCGACGCCGGTTCGACCTCGACGCTTGGATTCGACGAGGTGGTCGTTGCCACGGGCGCGGTGCCGGTACGCCCGGACGTGCCTGGCGCCGACGCGGCCGGTGTGATCGGTATCCAGACGCTGGATGACGGCGCGCGGCTGTTGGGCTGGCTGGACGACGTCAAGCGGCGCCGCAGCTCCCCGTGCCGAGCGGTTGTCGTCGGGGCCGGCTACATCGGTGTCGAGATGGCCGAGGCGCTCCTGAGGCATGGCTGCGAGGTCCGCATCGTAGATCGCGCGCCGCAGCCCATGACGACGCTCGACCCTGACATGGGCACGCTCGTCCGGGCCGCGATCGAGGATCTGGGCGTTGACGTTGTCACCGGCGCCAGCCTGCTCGGGTTCGAGGTCGAGAGCCACGACGACAACAGTCGAGTACGGATGGTCGTCACCGACCGGGACTCGTACGACGCCGATGTGGTCGTGCTCGGCATGGGTGTGCGCGCGAACACCGACCTAGCAGCGGCAGCCGGCTTGCCGACTGGCGCGCGCGGGGGCATCTCGACTGACCCGCGGATGGCCGTGCGCGGGCAGGACGGCGTGTGGGCGGCAGGCGACTGCGTCGAGTCGTTCGACCGGATCTCACAGCGGTGGGTGCACGTCGCCTTGGGCACTCATGCCAACAAGCAGGGTCGGGTGCTCGGCACGAATCTGGGTGGCGGCCATGCGAAGTTTCCCGGCATCGTCGGCTCGGCTGCGTCGAAGATCTGTGCCCTCGAGATCGCCCGGACCGGGCTTCGGGAGGTGGATGCATCGGAGGCCGGCTTCCAATACGTCGTCGGGCGGGTGGAGTCCACGACACGGGCGGGCTACTTCCCAGGCTCGAAACCACTCACCGTAAAGATGCTCGCGGAGCAGGGGTCAGGCCGGCTGCTCGGGGCGCAGATCGTCGGGCAGGGCGCCGGATCGGCCCAGCGCATCGACGCATGCGCCATCGCCTTGTGGAACGAGATGACGGCGGCCGAACTGGCAATGACCGATTTGTCGTACGCGCCGCCGTTCTCGCCGGTGTGGGATCCGGTGCAGATCGCCGCTCGGAACGCCGCCGAGGCGCTGGCCGGCTAGCGCCTGCCCGTCTGGCTCGCCCGCCTCAACTCTTGGAGGTCTTCCGGGTTCGGCTGGACCGTTTGGCTGCGGTGGTCTTCCTGCCGGACCAGCCGCGCTGCGTTCGACCGCGCTGCGTCTCGTCTTGGTCGTCGTCCTCGTCTTCGCCGTCGCCCAGGAAGTCGGAGACCTTCTGCGAGGCGGCCTCGATCGCTCCCCTGCCCTTGCCCTCCTGATCCGACTCGACGAGACCCTCCATGAGCTCTGGGATCCCGCCGGTCTCGGTCTTGTCGAGGATGGTGTCGATGACATCGGCCAGACTGCTCGGCGATGGCCTGTCGAGATAGCGGTTCGAGGACTGCGTTGCGACGGTCATGGAACGTCCGGTACCCAGACCAGCCGCCAAGTACGCCCAGCAACATCGCGCACTGCCACGCCGTCGGCCAAATCGGCCACTAGAACAACGGCGGTGACCTCAGGGTCATCTAGTCCACGTACTCGTCTTCGTACTCGTCCTCGTGCTCGTCAGATTCGTCCTCCGCTAGCTCCCTTCCACGCTGGGCCATGCGGACTCCGATGTAAAAGCCGATCGCAACGCCGGTGGTCAGCCACCAGGACTTGCGTCTAACCCTTCTCATCTTCATCTCGGCTCCCTTCGCCGGTGCGTCAAGTCCTACGGGCGTCGCCGGCTGTGCGGTTCAGTTCGGACCGCTTCAGCCTGCGGACCTCGGCCGAAAGGTCATGGGCTCACTGTCGACTCTGAGCGTAGAACGTGAAGCGCACGACGTACCCGACGAAGTCATCCCCCAGTGGGTGATGTTCGGTCCGCGCCGAGCACTCATCATCGTGGGCAGGCACCGGCCCACCGGCCCGGCGAGGCCCGGGCGGCAGGACAGTTCCGGGGAGGAGGCTTGTCATGTCCTGGGCTTTGCAGTTCCGTGCTCGTGAGTACCTCGAGGACAGTGTGTGGTTCTACCCGCTGATCGGGGCGGTCCTCGGGCCGCTCCTGGCCTGGCTCACCCGGCAGGCCGACATCTCTGTGACGGTCCCCGTCGCATTGCGGTACACACCGTCGACCGCGAGCACCATGCTGACCACGATCGTCGGTGCCATGGTGGGCCTGACCGGCTTCGTGGTGACCGTCACGGTCCTGGCGATCCAGATGGCAACGGGGACCTTCTCGGCGCGCTACATGCGGCTGTGGTACCGCGACAGCCTGCTGAAGGCCACGCTCGCAGTGCTGGCCGGAACGCTGGCCTTCTCATTCTCGCTGCTCCGCCAGGTGAACTCGAGCAAAGCACCCAACATCGGAGTGAGTGTGGCCGGCTTCCTCATGGTGCTCGGCCTCGTGCTGTTCCTACTCTTCTTCGACCGTTTCGTTCACCGCCTTCGGCCCGTGGCGGTGGCCAGCCTGGCCAGCCGGCAGGCCCGCCAGGCCATCGCCACAGTCACCGAGACAGCCGAGGCTGACAGCGCATCCACTGACACGCCCACCGGCGACCCGGCGCTCATGGTGTCAAGCCAGCGGGACGGCTCGATTCAGGCCATCGACGTACGCGGCATGGTCACCTGGGCCAGCCGGCATGATCAGCTGCTCGCGATGCAGGCCGCCATCGGCGACTTCGTCACCTCCGGCCAGCCCGTCATTGCTGTTGTCGGCAACGGGAGCATCCCGGAGCAGACCAGCCGAGAGTTGCGCGGGATGATCGCGCTCGGGATCGAGCGGACCATCGAGCAGGACCCCGCCTTCGCCATCCGGATCATCGTCGACGTCGCGATCAAGGCACTCTCGGCCGCCATCAACGACCCCACGACCGCCGTCCAGGCGATCAACCACCTCGCGAGCGTGCTCAAAGTCCTCGGCTCGACTCCCCTCCACGGGACGCTTACGTTCCGCGACCCCGGTGGCGCTCCCCGGCTGCTCCTGCCCGGGCGTACCTGGGAGGACTACCTCACCCTCGCGGTCACCGAGATCCGCGAGTACGGATCCACCAGCATTCAGGTCATGCGACGGCTCCGGGCGATGCTCGAGGACCTGCACGAGTCGGTCCAGTCCGAGCACCGGCCGGCAGTGGAGGCGGAGATCGCCAAGCTCGACGCCACGACTGCCACCGGCTTCGCGGACTCCGTTGACCAGGCCCAGGCCCGGGCCCCCGACGGGCAGGGCATCGGCGGCCCGGGAGCAAGCGCAGCCGGCTCAGCAACAGTCAGTAACTGACTGAAATCTTCCCAGACCACAGGTGAGGCGGGATCGACAAGCAACAGGGCGACCTTCACAGCTGACACACCCGGAGTCGAGTCAGCCGTGCTCATCGGAGTGAGCGCGGACCAGTGCGGGGACGACGCGGTATGGCGCTCCCGCGGCGCGCGGGTTGTCGAAGGTGCCGGCCAGGTACAGGCCGTCTTCGGGGCTGTGGAAGGCCCATGAGCCGGTGGAGCCGGTGTGGCCGATCAGGGCCGCGGCACGCCGTCCGGCATCCAGTACGCGAGGGGCGCGTGGGGTCGGAGCCGGCGTACTTGGTCGGCGACGTCACCAACGGTCCACGCCTCGTCCCCTCCACCGGTCAGCCGGGCGCCGAGCGAAGACCGCCCCCGAGGCGCCTCCGTGAAGTAGCAGGCAGACCCGAGGCGTGCGCCAGCAGGTGCTCGACAGTGATGACCGCGGTACGGTCGCGCCCGTCGAGCACGTGGAGCCGATCGGTTAGCTCTGCGGGCAGATGGGCCGTGATCGGATCCGTCAACGCGAGGCGGTTGCGTGTGGCGAGCCGCAGGACGAGGGCTGCGGTGTACATCTTGGACAGGCTGGCGAGGTGGAACGGCGTACTGGGTCGGATCGGTGTGGCCGCTGCATCGGCGCCGGTCGCGGTCGTTTCCCAGCACCACGATCCGTCAGTGGACTCGATGCGGACGAGCAGGTGACCACCCCTGCCGCGACGCCTGACGGCACGATCGGCGAGACGCCGGAACTTCTCGATCACGCGCTCCGGCGGGCCGGCACCGCCCGTACCGGCGCAGGTGTTCATGTCTCACCACCCTCGGTGGCCCGCTAGGGCCTCTGCGCCCTGGAACGGCGGAGCACCAGCTCGTCGTCGGAGAGCTCACCGGTCTCGACGAAACCGAGGGAGCGGTACAGCCGCAGCGCCTTCTCGTTGTCGGGTGCGACGGACAGCGCCGCCTGTTGGTACGGCGTGCCTGACAGCGAGGGCTCCTGGTCCTCCCACAGGGCCAGCAGGGCCTCGACCGTAGCCCTTCCAAGGCCCTTGCCCTGGTGGTCGGCGTCGATGACCAGGCCGCCGAGCCAGTGGCTGTCGTCTTCGGGATCGACGGCCCACATGACATGCCCGACCGTGGTGCCGCCGTCGTCGAGCACCGCACATGAGCGCCACAGGCCCTCGTATGCCGATAGGCACAGGTAGTAGGCCACGTCGGCAACCCACCGCCGCTGATGATCCGCCGCCCGGACACGGGCGATGTCGCGCCAGTTGTCGGACGTGGCCGGTGCCAGCAAGATCATGTCCACCTCCCGTGCCGTCGCAGCCTACGACGGCAGGCGGGCCGACCGCAGGCGAGTCGCACACAGACAGGTCTGCCGTGCGATGAGACCGCACCTGCTGACAGAGTGACCCGGTTGGCCGGACCGGAAAGGATCGAGGACGGTGAAGAAGTACATCCTCTTCGATCATGACGGTGTTCTTGTCGATACCGAGTTCTGGTACTTCAGGGCTGGACAGCGCGCTCTGGCGGAGCTGGGTGTGACGTTGGACAAGGAGCAGTACCTCGGGGACATGAGCCAGGGCTTGGGCACTTGGACCCAGGCCAGGGCGGCAGGTATCGATGAACAGACCATCAGCAGGCAGCGCGAGGTTCGTGATGCCTACTACCAGGAGTATTTGAGAACAGAAGCCATCGAGATCGAAGGCGTCGTCAACACGCTCGCTGAGCTATCGAAGTACGTCCGCATGGCCATCGTGACGACCGCGAAACGGGTGGACTTCGAGATCATCCATGAGAAGCGCCAGATCAGACAGTTCATGGATTTCGTCCTCGTTCGCGAGGACTACGAGCTCTCCAAGCCGCACCCAGAGCCCTACCTGACCGGATTGAAGCGCTTCGGAGCCACCAAGGACGAGACACTGGTGGTCGAGGACTCGTCCAGAGGGCTGAACTCCGCTGTCGCAGCCGGTATCGACTGTGTCGTTGTGGACAACGATTTCACAAGGGCGCAGGACTTTTCACAGGCCAGCTATCGGATCAACACGCTGGGTGAATTGAAAGATATCATCCTCACGCTCACCTGACAGGGCGTTTGCGACGAGCCAGTATCTCAAGCCGCTCATCCGGGCGCCGGAGGATACGATCAGCGACGAAGGGATCCCTTCCGTCGTCTCTCGGGTTAGCGTGTGGAGGGTGAGACGCGTCCCGCATGAGAACGTCGCGACCGTGCTGGTCGCACCGTGCGTTCTCAAGGACCTCGAGCTCGAGCTGATGGTCATTGACATGCCGGTCTGGCCGGTCGAAACGGCGCCGATCTGCAAGGACGGGCCGAGGGAGGCGTTCCAGATCCGGCGCCGGCTGCTGATGGCGCAGCGCGGCGCGTGGGATGTCGCCGCGGACTGGACGCCGGTGTGGATCGGGTTCGGGCAGTCATGGCGGGACGGCGACGAGCCGCTCCCGTGGGCGGCGCATGCCGCGCTCTGGCGGACGCTTGACGGCTACCGCGACCACGTCCGCTTCCACCGCCGGCTCGGCGGCGTCCGCCGGCTGACGCTGGCCCGGGGCTACCCAGATCTGCCGATGATCGAGCGTCCCTGATCCAGGTATTTACCGCACGTCGCACGGTGGCAATCATGTGGTTGTGGCCACAGCCGCTGTGCGCATCTCCGCACTGCGCAAGGAGTACCCGGGTCGGGGCGGGCACCAGCCCGTCGTGGCGGTCGACGGTATCGACGTCGAGATCGCGGCCGGCGAGATCGTCGCGTTCCTCGGCCCGAACGGTGCCGGCAAGACGACCACGCTCGACATCGCGCTGGGCCTGGTGCCGGCCACGTAGGGCACGGTCGAGGTGCTGGGCACCACGCCTCGCCGCGACCAAGGTGTTGATCGCGCTCATCGTGGCAGCCGGTGCGGTCGCAGCGGTCTTCGTCGCGGGGCTGCTCACCGACGCACAGGCCACGTCGACCAGCATCTGGATCAGTGCAGCGATCCTCGCCTGGCTGCTGTCGGGCATATTCGCGCTCTTCGGTCTCGCCGTGGCACAGACGTTCCGGTCCGAGAGCTCCGTCACCATCGCGTCCGCGGGCCTGGTACTGCTGGCCTTCCTCGGCAACCTGTTCGTCCCGTTGTCAGGGGCGATCCTCGACATCGCCCGGTTCACACCCATGTACGGCTACTCGGGCCTCGCGCATTGGCCGCAACTCCAGGGAAAGCTCATCGCCGCCGACGACGAGACCGGCAGCGACCCGATGTGGGCCCTCATCCTCAACTTCGTCGCGTGGTCAGTGATCTTCGGGCTCATCGCGGTGTGGGCGGTGCGGCGGGGCCGACGTCGCCAATGACCGTGGCGGGTCAGGTAGATGGGGTCACCACATGTAGGGGATGAGCCGAGCACGGCTCGCTGCGAACTCTCGGTAGCGGTCGCCCAGCGCAGCAGTCAGGGCGCGCTCCTCGATTCGAAGGCGATAGACGACGGCGATCGACACCACGCCGACTGCGCCAGCCGTGGCGACCCAGTTGCCCAGCATCAGGCCGGCGCCCACGAAGGCAAGCAGCAGGCCCGTGTAGCTCGGATGTCGCAGCACCCGGTACGGACCACGCTCCACGACGGGCTGGTCGTCACTGGTCTTCACCACCACCGTGAAGTACTTCCCCAGACTCACAAAGGACCACCAACGCAGCACAAGTCCGAGCCAGCCGATCATCGCCCCGAGCGCGAACAGCCACACACCACCGCCGAACGTGGCACCCGGGGCGAGAGCGAGACCGACCGGCGGCAGGAGGATCCCACCGAGGAACATCAGCCTGAACACGATCTCCGCGGCCAGATTCGTACGAGTCGCACCGCGGCGTACCCGGAGTGCCTGCGAGAGCTCGCCGATCACGAACGCGGCGACGCTGACGTTGAAAACAACGCCTGCCATGCTCGAGGGCTCTCCCGGTGGCGTGGCCACGCCGCGATTATCACCGGGCAGCGTTAAGCAGGCATGGTCGCCTCACGCCCAGTGCGAGAACCGAGCGTCGGGCATCAGCGGGGTCAGATCGAGAGCAGGGACTGACCCTCCGGGCTTTGGGCACACGCCAAGAGCATGCGAACGGCGGGCTCGCCGGTGCCGCGCAGTCGCAAACGCCGTTGTGCCTTGTACCAGGCATTCGCGCGCGTCAACCTGGACGGATGGCGGACAGCCCACGGCAGCCGATCGGCGAGTTGCCTCGACAGCCCTGATGCGGAGTTGCTGGTGATGTCACGCGAGATCCTGCGCTACACCGCCTTCGCGGCGGCAGCGGATGGCGGCAATCCTGCCGGAGTCGTACTGGACGCGCGCGGGATGAGCGATCAGGAGATGCTGGCTGTCGCCGCTGATGTGGGCTACTCCGAGACGGCCTTTCTCTTTCCTGAAGCTTCGTGGACTGGCTCTCCCACAGATGACGGTCAGCGCAAACAGGCACTGGTCCGTTACTTCAGCCCACGTGCCGAAGTGCCGTTCTGCGGACATGCAACGATCGCGACCGCCGTGGCGCATGCAGAGCGATTCGGCACCGGAACCCTCGACCTCTCGACGATCGCGGGCGGCGTGCCGGTGGCGACCCGTCGCCATAATCAGCAGGTGCTGGCGACCTTGACCAGCGTCGAGCCGTCGACAGCCCGGTTGCCGCCGGATCTGCTGGAGCGCTCGCTCGCTGCGTTGGGCTGGCCCCGCGAGGAGCTCGACGACTCCCTTTCGCCCCGCGTCGCCTTCGCCGGGGCGCACCACCCGGTTCTCGCGGTGAAGAGCCGAGAACGGCTCGCCCGGCTCGCCTATGACTACGAGGCCCTCGATGCGCTGATGGCTGCGCAGGACTGGACGACGATGCAGCTGATCCATCGAGAGCAAGACGACCTGTTCCATGCCCGGGACCCGTTCCCACCGGGTGGCGTCATCGAAGATCCCGCCACCGGTGCTGCCGCGGCTGCCCTCGGTGGGTACCTCCGGGCGCTCGACCAGGTCCCCGCATCGCGCCAGATTCGCATCCGTCAGGGCGACGACATGGGCCGTCCGAGCCTGCTCCTCGTGGACATCCCCGAACAGGGCGGCATCGAGGTCACCGGGTCCGCGTCGCCGATCTGAACCGCCCCATCCCGACCCACCACAACCAGCAGCCCGACCCGAAGCGCGCTGTACGGCACACGCGCCGCGAGTCTTCAGTGGGTGTAGCTGACCAGTTCCTCGCGGTCGGTTCCGCCCGAGACATCGACCGCCAGGACGGCTTGGCCGCTTCCCTTGGCGTAGAACTTGAGTTCGGACACGTCCGGCTCGATCGGAGAGAAGTCCTCGGTCATCAGCACGCGCTTGTAGTGTCCGGCGGGGACCTCGGCCTGCTCGTCTAGAGCCAGTACCCGCGACTGATCCTCGGCCACGCCCTTGGAGTACTCCTCGCGGTAGGTCAGTCCGACCTTCGGCTTCGCGGGGAGCGCGACGCCGGGCAGGTTCCCGTCCACGCCAGCCTCCCAGGAGCCGTTGTCCATCGGCTGGCCGTTGACGTACTCGACCGTGTGCTCGCCGAAGTACCACACGTTTCCGTGCTTGTCCTGGGCATACCAGTCGCTGGTCACCTCCACGGGCCGGCCATGCTCGGTGACGACGTCGCGCACGACACGAGCCTTGATGCCGTCCGCAATCAGCTTGGTCCGTGCGGTGACTCTGATCACCTCGTGTTGTACCGACCCATCGGAGGAATCGACGACGCGATACACCCAGCGACTTCCGACCGTCATCGGCCACTGACTGTTGTTGATCTTCGCGCTGAAGTCACCCGGCTTCAGGTGTACCGGGTCGTCCCCCTGCGGAAGTCCTGAACTGCGGTGCGCGATGCTGCCGCCCGCTAGCACGACCCACCCCACCACGACCAAGCCCGCCGCCACCGAGGTGGCAAGAGCCGTCGTGCGCCAAGACCGCCTGGCTTTCCTGCCTGCCCTTGTTTCGGAAATGGATGCGGCCACCATTCCACCGTCCTTTCGCGAGCGGCCGGCCCTCAGACCGTCGGCATGCTCCCCATGAACCCCGCAGTCACGATCCTCCGACACCGATGCTGTAAAGACCCTGAACGTCACCTTCGACGTCAGGACCTCTAGCTGTTCTCATCGCAACGCTGGTCACCGGCAGCAGCGTCGCGATCGCAGCCCCAGCGGGCAGTACGCAGGACAGGGGCGGCGACTCGCAACGGCATCTGACGATCCGGTTCCACGCCAACGAGGTCCGACACAACACCTACCTCGATCTCGGTAAGAGGGGCTAGAGCCCGGGCGACATGATTATCGAGAACGAGACCCTGATCCGGCATGGCCGACACGTGGGACGTGACGCGGTGCACGGCACGCTCATCACCCAACCCATACCCGCCACTTCCTCGTCCAGGCTGCCGTGACCTGGGTGCTCCCCGGTGGCCAGGTGACGGCGCAGGGCGCGTTCAACTTCTCCGACATCAAGGTGGCGATCACTGGCGGAACCGGCAGGTTCGAGGGGGCCGGCGGCGTGGCCATCGTGCGAGGTACGAAGAACCCCTCAACGACATCGACGTGCTGCGGTTGGTGCTACCGCGTTAGGTCCGGCCGAACCGGTCGGTGAACTGCCTACCGTTGTCAGTCAGCGTCGCAGCAGGCCGACCGGATCAGACCTGCGCGCGGACCCGCACCCCTGTACATCCAGCCCGACCGCTGCTACAAAGCTGCTAACTCCCTGGCCCAGGAGACCCCGTGCTTTTGGGCCAGGCTCCCTTATGGTGCGCAAAGAACTACGCACCAGACAGGCCCCGAGTTCCGTACAGCGCCGGGCTCGGGGCTTGCTAACGAAAGCGGATCGGCCACAACGCTCAGCTGCCAATCCAAAGCCCGCCGGACGCGTCCGACTTCCACCGGAACGTGACCTTAGCCCCTTGGCCCTCGACCGGACCAAAGGTAAGACGGTATAGAGATCCCGATTCAAGCGACCCGAGCGCCCCTAACGCACAGGTCCCCGGGATCAAGCTTTGGCCTCGAACCTACACGGCAAGCAATGGTTCGGGGCCAACGCCCGTCCCAGGCAGCCCGGATACAGGACCGCCACGCTGGGGCGGTCCTAAGTCTGGTCGTGGCTCGCCAGCGTGCTGGAGCGGTACGGCACCGTTTACAGTGAGGCGATGGCAGCGGGAACGCCGGTGGTCGGCTGGTCGGCGGGGATTCTGGCGCAGCTGACCCGGTACGGCGTCGAGAGCTCGGTGGTCCCGCCGGGTGACCGGGTCGCCGCGGGCCGTCGCTCCGAGCACTCCCCCACCTGGGACGAAGCCGCCCGCATGGTGTTCAGCGAGCTTCGGGCCGTGGTGGCGTGAGCCCTTTCAAGGCGGTGCTTTTCGATCTCGGCGATACCCTGATCCGCCTCGCCGGCAGTGGCGACGAGCTCCTGCTGCGGGCCGCCACCGCAATCGGTGTCGCCGAGCTCGACCCGGCTGAGGCGTCGGCAGTGTGGCAACGGGTGCTGGATCAGGCCAGCACCGCGGAGGAGTTGGCCAAGGGCCGCGACCTCTCGACTGACCGGCACCGCGAGGTCTGGACGCTCCTGTACGCCAACGCCGGCTGCGAACGGCTGGCGCCCGGGCTGAGCGACGAGCTTTACACGCTGACGGTGAGCGCCGAGTCCTGGGAGGCCTTTCCCGCGACACTGCCGACCTTGCGGGCGCTGCGCGACCGGAATATCCCGGTCGGTGTCATCAGTGACACCGGCTTTGACTTCCGCCCGACGATGGACCGGCTCGGAATCTCCCCGCTCGTTGACGTCGTCGTAATGTCCTTCCAGCACGGTGTCTGCAAACCGGCTCCCAAGCTCTTCCTGACGGCCTGCGAACAGCTCGGCGTGGAACCGCGGGACACGCTCATGGTCGGCGACAACCCGCTCACTGACGGTGGAGGAAGTGCCGCCGGGCTGCACGTCGTCCTTCTGCCGCCATCCGCCCCGACCGATCCCCGGGGCCTCACCGCCGTACTTTCACTGGTGGGGACTCCGTTGGGTGGGCGTCCCGGTCAGTCCTTTTGAAATCGCGACGAGAGCGCATAGCGCAGTAGCACCACGTCATCGATGTGGGATACCTCGGCCAGCGTCGCCCGCCGGTCCGGACTCCACGGAAACCGGCCGTCACCGACAAACCGCCGGGCCCGTGAGTCGCCGACGAAGAACGGAGCCACGACGAGGTGGAGCTCATCGACCAGGTCAGCGGCCAGGTACTGGGTGTGCACCATCCCGCCGCCCTCCACCATGAGGCGACGCACACCGCGGGCGTGGAGGTCCTCGCTCATCCGCCTCAAGTTGACCGGCTGCCCGCCGTCGACCACGGTGGCCACCGACCCAAGACGGTCGCGGGCCTCGGCCATGGTGGGGCTCGCGCAATAGACGAGCTTCTCGGTGTTCCCAGTGGTGAAGAAGTTCGCGCAGGCGTCGAGCTTCGCGCTGCCGGTCACCGTGACCTTGATCGGCGAGGGCGGGAGCCCGCGCGCGACCCGCTCATCGCGCCGTTCCTCGGCACGGACAAGCAACCGCGGGTTGTCGCGGCGGACCGTGGCCGCGCCGACGAGGATCGCGTCGCAGGAGGCGCGAACGGCGTCGACCCGGTCGAAGTCGGCGGCGTTCGACAGCAGCAGCCGTTCGCCGGTGGCACCGTCGATGTAGCCGTCGATCGACATGCCGCAGCTCAGCAGGGTGTACGGGCGATCAGGCATGGGCGACGCCTTCCTGGGCAGCGGTTGCTGGCAGGCCCCGGTGCGAGTCTGGACGCCGACGGAGCCATGCTGCGACCATAACGGCGGCGCCGGGGAGGGTGGCGACGAACACCATGACGCCGTACGTCACGGCGGTGGCGACGCCCTGGTCAGCGCCCAGTCCGGCAAGCGGGAACACCCAGGCCGCCCCGCCCTCACGCGGGCCCCACCCTGCGAGGTTCGTGGGCAGCGCCGTGACCAGCAACACGACCAGGACCAGTGGCAAAAGCCGGGTCGGAGATGCCGTCGATCCTGCTGCCCGGGCAGCGACCAGGAATGTTGCCGCATGGCCGGCCACGACCACGGCGGAGGCCAGCACGACGCCCAGCCACACCCGGCCGGCCAGCAGGCCGTCCCGAACGTCGGTGGCGAGTACCCGGGCCGTCCTCGCCAGCGCTGAGGGTCCGCGACGAGGCAGAGTCCGGGCCACAACAACCGCGGCCAGTGCGGCCACAACAACCGACCCGGCGATGACCGGCATGGACGAGCGGATCGGCGATGGCAGTACGAGCAGCACCACAATCGTCAGCGCGATCTGCACCAACTGACCGGCGGTCCGCTCCCAGGCCACAGCCCGAACCGCGCAGCCGACATCGCCCACCTCATGACCGCGGCGCACGGCCCGGCGTACGTCACCCAGTACCCCACCCGGAAGGACCGTGTTGAGGAACTGGGACTGGTAGTACGCGCCGATCGCCGCGCCCAGCGGCAGTCCGGAACCCAAGCCCCGCGACACCAGCCGCCACCGCCACGCGCAACACACCGTGGTCGGCACCGCGATGGCAACAGCCGCCGCCAACGACCACGCGTCGAGCTGATGAAGGGGCTCGAGGAACGGACTGGCGCCCAGCCGCCAGACCAGGATGGCGAGGATCGCGGCGCCAACCGTCCTGCGGGTCCAAGCCCACCGGCCGCGGCTGGGTCCCGGCATGCGGTCTCCACGCAGGTTGCGCATCCGGTGAACCTCCGTCTTGTCCCTGAGGTACATACGGGCGTCGCGGCCTAATGGTTCATCAGCCGCGGAAGACGTCAGCCCGGCCGGACCAGCAGATCCTCGTGACCCACGGTGACGGACAATCGGCCCTCGGCCGCCTCGGCAAGGCGTCTTCGTCGGTATGACGAGGCTGCGGCCAGCTCCGGTCGCTGCTCGGATGCGGCGGCCAGCCAGCCGGTGAACCACGTGGCCGCCAGCGCGGACTGGCCGGCACCAAGCCGCCACGGGCTCGGTCGGACCAGGACGTCAAAGCCCAGCCGGGTGAAGCCGTCCACCGCGGTGTCGACCGCGTCAGGCCCGAGCAGCTGGCGAGCGCCGATGGTACGGCGCTGATGAGCATTGAAGGCGTCGGCGACGCACCGATCGAACGGGTCGGGCGGTGTCAGCTCGACGCGACCGGTGACGCTAAGGGTGATCAGCACAGGACAGCCCACTCCAGCACAGCTGGCGACGAGTCGTTCGAGCTCGTCCAAAGTCATCCCGTCCAGCAATGCCGAGGCGGTGATGAGGCTCGCTCCCGCCAGCTCCTCCGGATGGAGCCGGGTGACGTCGCGCAGGCGGGTCTGCATGGTGACTGGGGCGCCGTCGGATGCTGCATCCGGCGGGTCCGCGGCGGCGCGGGTGAGCAGCTCGGCATCTCGGTCGTACAAGACCCAATGCTGGGCGCCGGTCAACCGCGGCGCGAGCCAACGGGCCATTGACCCGGTGCCGCAACCCAGATCGTGGACGGTCGTGCCGCTGGCGGACGGCAGGTAGCTGCGGATCTCCTCGACGAGCTCTGCCGCTCGCGCGGCCGCGTCGGCGGGCTCGCGCAACGCCAGCCACTCGGGAGCCGGCCGGACCTGTCCGGTCGTCACGCCAGCCCCGCGAGGATGCGCGACATCCGCTCCGCGGTCGCGGACCAGCCGGCCAGCGTGTTGCGACGCTGCTTAGCGGCCTGCCGCAACCGCCGTCGCAGCTCGACATCGCCGAGCCAGTCAGTCAGCGCCTCGGCGAGTGTAGCCTGGCCGTCGGGCGGCACGAGCAGGCCCGGCGGGCCTCCGCCGGACCCGCGACCGAGGGCCTGTGGAAGTCCACCGACGGACGTGGCGACCACCGGCAGCCCCCGAGCAAGCGCCTCGGTGACGACCATTCCGTAACTCTCCGCCCGGGACGCCAGCACGAGCAGATCGCTGCCGGCGTACGCGGCCTCGAGCGCCGCGCCCGTCAGCGGACCGGTGAAACGCACCCGACCGCCGATGCCATCGTCCCGAGCCTGTCTGCGCAGTCGGTCGACGAAGCGCGGATCGCGGTTCAGACTGCCCACGCACGTGCAGCGCCACTTGAGGTGCCGGACCATCGCCAGCGCGGCCAGCAGCACATCATGCCCCTTGTTCGGCGTGACTGCGGCCACGCAGAGCAGCTCACCGCCGGTCGCCGTACCCGGCGCCAGGTCCGCGGCATCCACTCCCGGTTCGGCCACGTGGACCCGATCTGGCTGGAGTGAATATCGGCCGAGCAGCCAGCGCCGAGTCGACTCGCCGGGCGTCACGACGGCGGCAGCCGCCGACAGCACCATCGCCTCTCGCCTGGGCGCCGCCTCCATCGCCCCACCCGGTGGACCGTCGCCCAGCGGCATGTGCACGAGGATGACCAGACTGAGGCGGCGCGCCTCGGGCACGAGCACCTCCGGGACGGCCGATGCGACCAGACCGTCGAGCAGGACCACGGCGCCGTCGGGGATGGCGCTGAACACGTCCCTGAGCGCAGCCCGGTCGTCCTGAGCCGGCGTCGGCCATGAGCCGCGCACCTGGTGCTCGTGCACCAACCATCCCAGCGTGGCGAGTTCGCAGCTGGTCCGGCGGTCGTAGACGTTGCCGCCGCTCGGCCGCTCCGGATCGTCGATGCCTTCGGGAACAACGAAATGGACCACGTTCACGAGGCCTCGCTCATAGCCCCCGCTCGTACGTCGCCCACGCGACGTGCGACTCGTGCAGGGCAACCGCGAGGCCAGTCACCCGGCCGTCGTCCGCACCGAGGGCACCCGCGTGCACCCGCTCCGCGAGCCGATCGGCGACCAGCTTGGCGAGCGTCTCGGTGGTGGTGTTCATGCCGGCGAGCTCGGCTTCGTCGTCCAGATTGCGGTAGCTCAGCTCGCTGAGTACGGCGCGCAGCTCCTGACCCGCGCGTCCGATGTCGACGACGATGCCGTCGTCATCGAGGTCCGTACACCGGAAGGTCGCGTCCACGACGTAGGTCGCACCATGCAGCCGTTGCGCGGGTCCGAAGACCTCGCCGCGCAGGCTGTGGGCGATCATCATGTGGTCCCGTACGGTCACGCTGAACATCCGATCACCCTTCGCCGTAGCTGACGGTGTGGCAGAGCGCCGATTGACTCCCGGCCGCGAGCCGCGACATCAGGTCTGGCAGCTCTTCGAACGGGGACACGCCGGTGATCAGCGCGTCGAAGGCGGGATCGCGCAGCAGGTCAAGCGCGAGGGCTCTCCGGTCGACCAGGGTCCGGCTGCCGGACCGGGCGGGCGAGACCGTCCCGACCTGGCTGGAACGGATCCGGAGCCGCCCGGAGTGGAACGCGCCCCCGAGCGAGAGCTGTACCTCCGCATCGCCGTACCAGGACAGGTCGATGACGGTGCCCTCTCGGGCCAGCAGATCCAACGAGAGTTGGAGTCCGGAGGAGGTCGCGCTGGCGTGTACGACCAAGTCACGACCGTCCGTGGCCTCCGCGGGAGAGGCGAAGCCCGCCCCCATGCGGGTCACGACCTCGGCCTTGGCCGGATCCACGTCGACGACGGTGACGTCGACAGCGGGAAACCGGGTTAGGAGGCGCGCGACGCAGCAACCGATCATTCCGGCACCGACAACGGTGATCCGGTCACCGACGAGTGGTGCGGCGTCCCACAGCGCGTTGACGGCCGTTTCCACTGCGCCGGCGAGCACCGCCCGCTCCGGCGGTACCCGGCCGGGTACCGGGAGCACGTCCGCAGCCGGCACGACGTACGCGGTCTGGTGCGGGTACAGGCAGAAGACGGTGCGATCGCGCAAGTCCCGGGGGCCGTGCTCCACCACGCCCACATTGAGGTAGCCGTACTTGACCGGTCCCGGGAACTCCCCCTCCTGGAACGGCGCCCGCATCACGCCGTACTGGCTCTTCGGGACCTCTCCGCGAAACACCAGGGTCTCGGTGCCGCGGCTGATGCCGGAGCACAGCGTCCGAACCACGACGTCGTCCGTACCGGGCTCCGGCAGCCGAACCGGCCGGATCTCGCCCGCTCCGGGCTCGCGCACCCAGAACGCCAAGGCCTCAGTACGCATCGGCAGCTCTCCCCGCTTTCGGAAATCCGAACACTAGCAACGTACGTACCGTTGCTGTAGCCATAGCGAGGGAGGTGCGATGCTCGGGACGCGAAGCGGGCCGGCGGTCGGAATGACAGCGCTGGTTGCCCTGCTCGCCACGCTCGGGATGACCGTCGGCCTCGGCGGTCTCGGCTGGGTCGTGGGACTCGCGTGTGGTGTTGTTCTGAACACGTCGGTGGCCGCCGGAGTGGCACGAAACGGAGTTACCAGGCTGGGTCCGGCAGATCTGGTGACCCTCTCCCGGGCCACGCTCGCCTGTGGCGTGGCGGCGCTGACGGCGGACTCGTTTGTACGGCCGCCCGCCGTCGCGACCCTGGTGGCGCTCGCGGTCGTCGCACTCGTACTCGACGCAGTCGATGGCCGGATCGCGAGACACACGCGCACGACGTCGACGTTCGGCGCGCGGTTCGACGGCGAGGTCGACGCGTTCCTGATGCTGGTGCTGAGCGTGTACGTCGCCCGCGACGTCGGCTGGTGGGTGCTTGCGATCGGCGGCATGCGCTACGCCTTCGCCGTCGCGGGCTGGGCCGTCCCCTGGCTGCGCCGACAGCTGCCACCGCGCTACTGGCGCAGGGTGGTGACCGCGGTCCAAGGCATCGTGCTCACCATCGCGGCGGCCGATCTCCTGCCTCCATGGGTTACCGAGGCCGCGCTGATCGCCGCGTTGGCGCTGCTGGCCGAGTCGTTCGGACGGGATGTCTGGTGGTTGTGGTGCCATCGCCACGCGGCGCCGACCGTAGCCACCGGCCGGCCCGGACGGCGCGATGTGGCCGCAGCGACCAGTCTGGTGGCCGTGCTGCTGGTGTGGTTCGCGCTCGTCGCTCCGAACCGCGCCGATGACATGACGCTCGGTGCATTCCTTCGGATCCCGATCGAAGGACTGGTGCTGGTCGGCCTGACCCTCGTCCTCCCGCGCCGGCCAAGGCGAATCACCGCGGCCGTGGCGGGAGTGCTTCTCGGCCTGTTGACCGTCTGGAAACTCCTCGACGTAGGGTTCTACGCGGCTCTCAACCGCCCGTACAGCGTGGTGACGGACCAGGACTTCTACTTCGAGCCCGCCTTTGACGTCGTCCGCGAGTCGATCGGTACGGCCGGCGCCACCATGGCGGCCGTCTCGGCGGGGGTGCTCGCCATCGCCGTCCTCGTCTGCATGCCGCTCGCCGTGATGCGGGTCACCGGACTCGCGGACCGCCATCGCGACTGGTCGGTGCGCACCCTCGCCGGGCTCGCCGTCATCTGGCTCGCCGCTGCGGCGTCCGGGCTCCACGTCGGGTCGGCGGAGCCCCTGGCCTCGGAGGACGCGGGCAGCCTGGTCGTCGGCAAGGTGCGCGGGATCGCTGCCGACGTACAAGAACTCCAGAGGTTCGAGGCGGCGATAGCAGATGACCGCTTCCGCGACCGAACCGATCTGCTCGGCGGACTGCGCGGCAAGGACGTGCTCGTCGTCTTCGTCGAGAGCTACGGTCGCACCGCGCTGGAAGGCACGTCGACCGCGGCGCAGGTCCGGCCCACGATCGACGCCGGCACTCGTCGCTTGCGTGCGGCCGGATTCTCCTCGCGGAGCGCCTATCTCACCTCACCGACCTTCGGAGGCGTCAGCTGGCTGGCCCATTCCACGCTGCAGTCGGGTGTCTGGATCGACAACCAGCTGCTTTTCAATCGGCTGCTCGACAGTGACCGGACGACCCTCAGCGGAATCTTCAGGCGGGAAGGCTGGCGAACCGTCGGGGTCATGCCAACGAACAACTCCGACTGGCCGGAGGGAGAGGCGTTCTACAAACTCGACAAGATATACGACAAGTCGGACTTCGGCTATCACGGTCCGGAGTTCGGCGTCGCCGACATGCCGGATCAGTATGCGCTGTCGGAGTTTCAGCGTCGTGAGCTCGCGAGCCGGGACCGCGCTCCCTTGATGGCGCAGGTCGACCTCGCATCGAGCCATGCGCCGTGGGCCCCACTCCCCCGCATGATCGACTGGAACCACCTCGGCGACGGCTCGATCTTCTATCGCATCCGCGACCATGCCCAAACCGCGGACGAGGTATGGCGGGACCCGGATGACGTCAAAGCCGCGTACGCACAATCCATCGAGTACTGCTTGCGCGCCGTCGTCTCCTTCGTGGAAAGGCACGGCGACGACAACCTCGTGCTCATCCTCCTCGGCGACCATCAGCCCGCCCCGATCGTGAGCGGTCAAGGCGCGAGTCACGACGTCCCCATCACGGTCATCGCACACGATCCGGCCGTCATCGATCGAATCTCCGGGTGGGGCTGGCAGGACGGCCTGAGGCCGGATCCGGATGGGCCGGTCTGGCCGATGGACGCCTTCCGCGACCGCTTCCTCGCGGCGTACAGCCGGTGACCGCCGCCGATCAGGGCGCGGCCGACACTTTCTCGGCCGCGAGCAGGACCCGAACGAGCCATGACATGAACGGGTCTTCTCGCGTAGGAGGCGTGACGCCGGACGAGCGTGCCCGTTTCGACCGGGCCTTACGGCCGGCACGCCTGTCGGCGTACGCGCCCGGGGAGTTCGTCGGTCAGGAAGGCTTCATGTGCGCATCAGAGATCCGGTCCCTGGCTGTCAAGGCAGGCATTGGTCCCGGGGTCTCGGTGCTGGACCTCTGCTGCGGAATCGCCGGACCCGGGCGGTTGCTCACCCGGGAACTGGGATGCACCTACCTGGGGGTCGATGCCAGCGCTACTGCGATCGCCGTTGCGAGTCGGCGCGCCGGCTCCCTCGACTGTCGCTTCGAGGTCTCGCCGATCCCACCGGTCCCGTCCGGTCCGTTCGACGTGGTACTGCTGCTCGAGACCATGCTCGCCTTTCCCGACAAGGAAACCCTGCTGGATGAGATTGCCGTGGCCCTGAGGGCAGGAGGGCGGTTCGCCTTCACGATGGAGGAGGGCCAGCCACTGACGGACGCGGAAAGAGCACGCATCCCCCACCCCGACACGGTGTGGCCCGTTCCGCTGACCGAAATGCTCTCCGTCCTGGAGCGAGTCGGGCTACACGTTCGATGGCAGGACGAGGTCAGTCGATCCCACTGGGACGTGGTTGATTCGTTGGCCGACGCGTTCGCCGCCGGCTCCTCGGATATCACGGCGAGTCTCGGCAGCCGCGCCTTGGATGAACTGCTGGTCACCCATCGGCGCTGGAGCGAATGGCTCCGAGCTGGGCGGGTACGCAAGTTCGCGTTCGTCGTGGAGAAGCCCCAGCAGTGCCTACGCCCTCGACCAGAGGACGCCCCAGCCTCGAGTCGAGGTTCCCACGAGCACAGAATCCTCGGCAGCGCGCCAAGATCAGCAGCCCCGTGAGCGCACTCAACATTCCCAGTCCGGTCTGGGTTGTCGGCTGAACGCTGTTATCAGCGTTCCCGTAGGCGGGCAGTTCCTTCGGCCGCCGAGCTCGCTCGCGTCACTGGGCGGATGTGTTTGCTGCTCGGGGCAACCCAACGCACGGCTTCGCTGGTCCTCAATCTCGTAAGGGCTCCGCGCCTCGGGCGTGGCGGATGATGTCGAGCAGAGGCTCGGAACGTGGGTAGAAGGAAGTAGGCGTAATGAAGCATCTTTTCAAGGCGATCGTCGCAAGCGTCGCCGCTCTGATCCTCTCGATGGGCGTCGCGTCCCCGGCTTCGGCTGCGGTCATCCAGGGCACCCAGGGTTCGGACGACCTGACCGGCACACCCGGCGGCGACACCATCTGGGGATTCGCCGGGCAGGACTACCTGAGAGGACACGCCGGCGACGATGCCCTCTACGCCGGCGCCGACAGTGACGCGGCGTACGGCAACCTCGGGAATGACTACCTCCACGGCGGGCGCGGAGTCGACTTCCTGCGTGGCCAGAACGACCACGACACCGTCGAGGGCGGACGTGGTGACGACACCGGGTACGGAGGTCCGGGTAACGACACCCTGTACGGCGGTCGCTCAGACGACGGCATCTACGGCGGCAAAGGTAAGGATGAACTGACACCTGGCCCGGGTAAGGACAACGCCGATGGCCAGGCTGGCAGCGACAGCTTCTACATCTCGCCAGACGGCGAGTCGGACACCATCGTCGGTGGCGACGGCGTGGACACCGCATACCTCGATGGCGGCGAGTTGGATCCCCTCGACACCTACATCGGCGTCGAGAACTTCGCCACAGCCCCGTAGACAAACGCTTCGCATGTCGCTCGGCGGAGGGTGACCCTCGCCAATTCGACCGCTACGGGGGGCGCGCTGGCGCGCCTCCCGTCACGGTCGCCGGACCCAGCATCCTTTCCCTGTTCCCCACCGATCCAGGCGGACCCTCGACCACCCTGTACCCGGGGTCGGCTGGTGTTCAACCAGAGCGCGGACCGGGTCACGACGATCCTCTCGTCCTCGGGCACGACCCGCGATCTCTGCGCTCCACTACGCGCTTAGGGGCCAGCGCCTGGTCACGACTGTGCTCGGGGCCATGGGTTTCACCTCGTGGCCGTTGTCTGCTCCCCGCCGGATCGCTGGTTACGCAGGCGCGCTAGGGCGTCGCGGACGTGCGACTTGACAGTTCCCACGGAGATGCCGAGTGCCGCAGCCGTGTCGGCCTCGGTGAGGTCGTCGAAGTAGCGCAAGACAAGCACCGCGCGCTGCCGCGGCGATAGCCTGCGCAGGTCCTCGAGCAGCGCGATGCGGTCGGTGCTGTCGTGATGCATCGCCTCGGGGACCACGTCGGTGGTTACCTCTCGCCAGCGGCGCCCGCGCCGTCGGTTCACCGACTCCCGTGCGAGCACCTGCCGGACGTAGGGCTCCGGGCGGTCCTGGATCCGCGCCCACTTCGGCACCACCTTGATCAGGGCTGTCTGCACGAGGTCCTCGGCGTCGTGATGGTTGCCGGTGAGCAAGTACGCCGTGCGCAGCAGCGCGTTTCTCCGCGCGAGCACGAACTGTTCGAAGTCCGCGTGGCCGGTCATGACGCACCGCCCTCCGCGTCGAGCGATTGACCGATCAGGTCGGTGGCGAACGTGACCCGCAGAGGCGCTCCCGCGGTGGCGACCACGTCACGCAGGGCCGGGTTCTCGACGCCCTTGCTGTCCAGGGCGACCACTGCCCCGTCGCCGTCGTGAGTGAGCGCGATCTCGGGACCGATGACGCCCACGACATCGCACAACACCGGCACTGGCTTTCCGACGCTCCGGTCCCACCGGAGGGACAAACATTCCCGGGGATCCTCTTGGCTGGGGAGGGTGAGGAACCACGGGTGCTCGTACACCCCGGCGTGCGGCCCGAGATAGGGCGACCCGGGGTACGCCATGAGGTCGACCCGCTTCGGCGCCGTACCCGGCTGCCACACCCATCCATCCGCCTCACTCACCCAGGAGCCAGGGCCCCCAGACGCACGGTGGCCGACGAGGTGGGTGGCATCGACCCACGTGTACGGCCCGTCGTCCGGCCGGAGGGGCCGGAATGAATCGAATGCGAGCGAGGAGCTGTCGCCGGTGACCAGGTCGCGGACGACCAGCTCGTCCGTCGGGGTGTGATAGGCGATCCTGCGGCCGTCGGGCGACAGCGCGAAATAGGCGTCAGGAGCCATGTACCGCCTGGACACGTCGATCGGGAGCGTCCCGAACCTCCCGGTCTCCGCGACCAGACCGACGGCTCCAAGCGCGCCGCCGCCGCCCTCGTGAGGAGTCAACCAGATCCCCGCCAGCGGTCCGGGAGCGTCCCCGAGATCCGGCAGCTCCCTCCCGACCGGGTACTCGATCGGCAGCGCGACGACAACGGGCCCCACCGGCTCAGGGACGGAACGATCGCCATCACCATCAACCACGCGCACGCCAATGCCTGCGCCGACGGCGCCAACCACCAGCACGGCGGCCGCGAGTCCCGCGACCCGGAAACGATGAGCGCGTTTGCCGCGCGCCCAAAGCTCGGCCGCCGGCGCACCCCCCGTCGGTGCCTCCTCGGCCAACTCCGCCAGCCGGTCATGCAGCGTGTCCATGGGTCCCTCCAAACATAAGCCTCACTCATCAACACGCGATGAGTGCAGCGTTTGGAGGGGTCCAGGTCCGAACCGGATCAAGACCGGTGTCGTCAGGACGAAAGGCGCCGTAGCAGACCGAAGTGACCGCTCTTGGCTCCCTTCTGTGTCAAGTGGTGGCTGGTAGAGGCGTTCTAGGCTGGGTGGTGGCGGGTCCGGGAAGTGACTTGTCCGAAGAGCCGGTGGTGGG